>Ga0194039_1000168_pt1 | contig 42172 bp, 19 predicted proteins | sample JunL228m_MetaG_FD_148679 | JGI IMG/M metagenome (GOLD analysis project Ga0194039, IMG submission 148679) | Anoxic zone freshwater microbial communities from boreal shield lake in IISD Experimental Lakes Area, Ontario, Canada - Jun2016-L227-8m | ecosystem: Environmental > Aquatic > Freshwater >...
CATGATGAATGGGATTCGGCGCCCCCACTTACTCCGATACCGGTCGCTTTTGAAGCTGATATACGGGTTCATGAACGCCGAAAGGAACGCGGGGATGGAGGCGGCAAACAGGCCGATGAGCACGTTGGAAGCCCCCAGGCTCTTGAACTTCAAAGGCATGATGCTCGGCACGACCGTCTGCATGATGGAGTTCGCAAAATCGCCACAAATCATGAAGGCGAAGAGCGAGAGGAGACCCATTTTCGTGTAGGTCAGCGTCCCGCAATGCCAGGTCTTCGGCTGGGGCGAAACGGAATGGGCGGGCGTGTCAGGTAGGGGTGTCGCGGGAGGAGTCATACAAAAATGGTTCGGGCTGTTCGGGCGCAGTTAAATGGTCATCCAGGAAAATCCGCAGGGCAGGGGGATTGCGTATCGCCGGGAATGTTAGCTGACGCGGCTTCTTGGAAGAAACCGCGCCAGCACCCAAGATGACTTGCGTGCCCCAACCGGCCCCCGCCGGCTTTCACGCAAATCATCACCCAAAAAACCTTTCGCACGCCGCCTGCGTCGCTGCACCATGAAAAATATCCCGGGGTCGTCTCGCCTCAGCGAAACCGGAGAGCGAAACCACCGGGAAGTCCCTTTTGATCATTTTTCTCATGTCGAATTCCTTGCGAATTCGATACGGAAATTATCGCGCCATTCCGTCCTGTCAAGTTCAGAACGAGGAATGCTATGCGGCCCGCTTACGTCGTCCTTCCGGGGAATCGCTCGGGTCTGGCGCCCGGAGGTCAGCAGGATCGATCTTCGAGCGCGAGTCGCTGAAGCTGGGTCGCGCGGGAGGATGGACAGGGGCTTTGATCTCGCAAACTTCGAGCGGTTCGAATGCGTGGATGCGGACTTCTTGCGCCCCCCAGGTCTCTTCGGGAACCAAGCGCAGCGCGCGGGATTCCACACGAAGCGGGATGCGGACAAGGCGCTGATAGTTTCCGCTCTCGCGAAAAACCACCCGCCATTCCCCATCGCCACCAAGCGATTCGACCCGGAACGCTTTGACGAGCGAGGCCGCCACCGCTGCAGTTCCGTGACCGATGCGCGGATACGAACACGGCATCTCCTTGTTGTGATTCAGGTTGCTGTCGAAGACGATCCGGGCCCCGCCGACATGCACGGATTGCGACCAGTGGCACTCGATCTTCTGGCCAGCAGCACCGGTCCAGGAATGAGAGTGGTCCGGCCGATCGCGGTCGGTTCCATCAAGCAGCAACGGGAGGTTGTCCCCCTCGCCGGAAAGCCGTGCGGTCCCGGCAAGGTCTGAGATCGCCCTGGTCCGGCCCGGGAGCCAGCAGTCGTCATCCATCAGAGTCTGCTGGAGCTGGCGAAGGCGGCTTGGATCGTTCAGTCCGCGAGGGCTGCACCGGTGCCTTACGCAGAGGGCGGCAGCCGTCCCGGCAGCCTGCCCCAGCAGCGAGCAGGTGGCCATCACACGCGTGGAGGAAAGGGCCGCGTGCGTGACGGAGATGTTGCGGCCGGCAAAGAAGAGGTTCCCGATGTTTCGCGAATAAAGGCTCCGATACGGGATGCCGTAGGGCGAGGGAGCCGCGTGAAAGATCGTCGGCTCGCCGGGGTAATACAAACCGGCCGGATGATGGTCGTCCATCGCCCAGCCACCGTAGGCAATAATGTCGTCGAAGTCCCCTCCTGCACGCACGTCGTTTTGCGTGAGGATGTGATCGCCGATATAGCGGCGGTTTTCGCGCTTCCCTGGCAGCGAACCGATCCAATCGAGCGCCCAGTTTTCCGCCTTCGCGCGCTCGGGTGCCACATTTTTTATGTAGTCCCAAACCCCGTAGCCAATCTTGACGAGTTCCGGCTGGATCGCTTCCGCGTCGGTAATCGTGTTCTGCAACCCGCCGATTTCCATCCACCAGAAATTTTGCGCGTTGACCCCGCGCATCCGATGCTGGGGAAAGTCGGCTTCCGAGGCAAATGCGTAGGCCCAGCGCGGGGCCACGAAGGGCTGGGCCTCATCAGTCCGCCGCACCTGGATGAGCAGGCTGTTGCCCATCGTTTTTTTGTCGGCGGCCTCGGGCGAAATATCCTCGTCAAACTCCGCGCGCGCCTCCCGGCCGATTCGAAAGTCCGCGCCGGTCACCGCGGCGAGAATGCTGTCCCCCGAGCAATCGATGAATTGCTTGGCCTGGATCGTATGCCAGGTCTGGCTCGTGAGCTGCCAGGCCTGGATCGATGCAATCCGATCGCCTTCCATCGCCGCCCCCGTGCATGAGCAGTTCATAAACGGCGTCAGGCCGGTCTGGAAAAAAACTTTCTCCCAAAGCACGCTATCCCAGAGCGAGTAATTTCCGGCCGGGTTACGAAACTCGTTTTCCAGTCGGATTTCTTCGAGAAGTCCGGTTTCCCTATCCAGTTTCCCTTGGGCACCGCCGATCTGCATGCGGATTTCGGAGGAAGCGTTCCCCCCAAAAACAGGACGATCGTGGACGATCGCCGTCCTTGCGCCGTTGCGCGCAGCCGCCAGGGCCGCACACATTCCGGCCATGCCGCCTCCAACAACACAGACGTCAAATTCGTGGGATTTTTGATTGAGGTGGTTCATAGCTTATTAAAATACGGCGGCTCATCGGGGCCTCCCGGTGGCGTGTGATGACCTACATCAAGGGCTCCAGCAAATCCAGACTGCGATAAACCTCTGAAATGCTCATTGAGCGAAGATCTGCGTGAAAATCATACCCCGCCGGTAGATGTTCGTTCAATATTTTCTTCCAGTTGATACCGGTGCGCGGCGGATGCAATCGCGAGACAGCTTCTCGCGTTGACAACAGAGAGGTGATGTTATACAAACCGCTCATGATCGCTCATGAGCGCCACCAAAGAATTCTGGCCATTCTCGAGAAGCGCCGGCGTGCGGGTGCTGCCGAGTTGCACGCTGCGACAGGGGCGTCTCCCGCGACTCTGCGGCGCGACCTGGATTTCTTGGAGGGACAGGATCTGGTCGTGCGCATCCACGGGGCTGTGCTTCACCCATCGGTCGCGGCATCGGAGCCGAGCTTGCTGAAAAAATCCCGTTCCGCTGTGGAGGCGAAGCGGAAAATTGCTTTCGTCGCGGCGGGCCTGGTTCCATCCGGGGCAACGGTATTTGTGGACAGCGGGACGACATGCCTCGAAGCGGCCCGCCTGCTGAGGGTCCGAAGACCACAAGAATCCACATTTCATGAAACGACTCGACCAGAAAATCGCCAACATCCACGCTGGATCCACATCGTCCAAAGACTTCATCATCGCCGACGCGAAGGACGCCGACATGGCGTTCGGAGTCACTGCTCCCGGCCCGCAGAGCGGTTCGCGCCGGCACGGATACAACGAATCCGAGGGAAGCTGGAAGACGCTCGACCAGTATCTTGACCAGGTCCGCGCCGTCATCTCCCAGGACATCGTTGATATCGTCCTCCTCTCCGCGTCGAACCTGGAACGGCTTGCCATGCAAGAAAAGCTGTTCGTGAACTCGGCCATCACCCCGGCTGCCCGCGCGAACGACACCTCCGACGTGTGGGCGGTGCGCGGGGGAAAATACCCGACCGATCACCCCTCGCGTTCCTTCCGGACGGCAAACATCTGCCACATCAAATACGGCAAAATTACCGAGGATTGCACCCAGCCGTTCACGGGTGCGGACCTCGGGCTCTACTCGATCACGTTCACCAACAACATCGACTGGGATTACAAGGCGCTCAGCGATTTTCACGAATTCCGGATCGAGGTCGAACGCAAGCATTTCCGGTATTTTCTGGAGGTCTTCAACCCGAACGTGAACCCGGGGATCCCCGATAAGAAAGTTGCCGGGTTTCTGAACGACCACATCATCCGCACGCTCGCGGGAGTCACATCGGTCGGAAGGCCGGTCTTTTTAAAGATCCCCTACAACGGCCCCGGACCGCTCGAGGAGCTGGTGGCCTACGATTCGAAATTGATCGTGGGAATTCTCGGCGGAAGCGCCGGGACGACGTTGGACGCCTTCCAGCTCATCCATGACGCGCACAAGCACGGGGCACGCGTGGCGCTCTTCGGGAGGAAAATCAATCTCTCCGAGCATCCGCTTGCCTTCATCGAAATGCTGCGCCGGGTGGTGGATGGCGAAGTCACGCCGGTGGAGGCTGTGAAGGTCTACCATAACGTTCTGCAAAAGTCGGGGATCCGACCGCAGCGCCCGCTCCAGCAGGATCTCCAGCTTACGGCCAACAAGATGAGCTACCGGTGAAAACCCTCAACGCCCAGCTCGCCCTGGAATCTCTTCCGAAGATCCCGGCCCCTGTGGTCGTCGGATTCGACGGATTTGTGGATGAGATGATCAGCGTGGTTTCCGAGCGGACTTCGCTCGATCACTTTTCTTCGGTTCCCGACATCGCGACCTTCGGAGGCTTGATCTCGGCCGCAGCCGGGCACAGCAGCCTGCGGGAAATCGTCGTCAATGCCGAGCATCCCGGCGGTTGCGCGGTGAACCTCGGGGACGGGCTTGCAGCGATGGGAGTTCCCGTTGATTGCTTCGCGACGCTCGGTGAGCCCGCGCACCCGGCGTTCCGGGAACCCACCTCCCGGTTCAGGAAAGCGATCTCGTGGGGACGCGAGCCAGGACGCACGCTCGCGTTCGAGTTTGCCGACGGCAAGCTGATGTTCAGTTCTGTCAAGCAGCTGGCGGAATTCACCCCGCAGGATATTTCCCTGCGGCTCGGGGACGGGATCTACCTGTCTTCATGCCGGGAGGCGGCCATCATCGCCCTGACCGACTGGAGCCTCTACCCGCACATGACCGCCGTCTGGCGGATGCTCGAGCACGAGGTCTATTCGAAACTCGCGCACCGCCCGCACTTTTTTATCGATCTGGTCGACCCCTCGAGCCGTTCGCAGGCAGACATTCTTGCGATGGTCGAAACCCTGCCGTTCCTGGAAACCTGCGGCCCGGTCACACTCGGCCTCAACGGCAATGAAGCCAACATCCTCGCCCGGCTGCTCGGCCTGGATCCGGCACAGGACGAGGAAGAGTCCATGCGGCTGGCTGGAGAATTGAGAAAAAGGACCGGCATCGCCACAGTCGTTATCCACAAGCTGAAGTTCGCGGTATCCGACGGATCCGACGGGGAGTTTTCGACGCAGGGACCTTTCTGCGAACGACCGCTCAAGAGCACGGGGGCAGGCGATCGCTTCAACGCCGGTTATTGCCTTGGTCTTCTGGCCGGGGCCGCCCCAGAAGACAGACTCATTCTTGGCTGCGCGGCGTCCGGTTTTTTTGTCCGCAACGCGCAAAGTCCTTCGCGAGCGGAAATCGCTGCATTCCTGAAAAATTGGGCGGGGGGCACGGTGTAAGCCGTCGGGTTTTCATGAGTTCCTGTCACTCCTCGAAAAAAATATCCGCAACTCGCTTTGACAAACCAGCCAACGGTCGGCACATTCGATAACGAATTCTTCTTTTGAGATCAGCCAGATCTCCCCGCCGGGAAACCTTTCGAAACAAAACTCCTATGAACCCAAGATGCGTCTGTTTATTTTCGCTTCTGGCCGCCGCCTGCTTGTCGTCGTCCTTTGCTGCCGAGACCTGGTGGAAGCCCTACGATCCCAAGGCGCCGGGCACGCTTTTCCACGCTTCCTGGAACGACATGGGGCCTGGGTATCAAAGCAGCGACGATACGGAAAGCATGGTGACCGGGCCGCATCAGGCGTATGTGCCGGAAAGCGTCAACGAGGCTTTCGGACAATGTGTCCGGATCGGGCAACCCACCGGGGCGTCGCTGGGAGACCCTTCGTGCCTCAAATATCCCGCCGAGGGAAAGATGTCCCCGGTGAAGGGCACGATCGAGTTTTGGTTCAAGCCTTCGGTCATTCTCGCCGATAACAAGAACATGATCTCCTTCTTCAAGTGTGGGAATTTCTGGCTGCGCGGAGATCCCCACGAACCCGGCTCCCGTTGGATGGCGCTGGAGGTCGGAGGGGAGTCGCGCCGCTTTCATCTGAAATTTCCGCCCGATTTTTTTGAGGGGGAATGGGGCTGGCACCACCTGGCGCTGACTTACGATTTTTCCGATCCCACGCTGGGGATGGTGGAATTCTTCATCGACGGGATCTCGATCGGACGGACCGACAAGCTCGACGCCTCCGGGCTGAAGCTGGGAGAGACGATTGTCCTCGGGAACAATGGTGAGGACAACTACCTGACGAACGGATTTTACGACGAGTTCCGCATCTCCGATGTGGTGCGCGAGTTCGGCGACCGGCCCTGAGGAAACAAGCAAGAACCCCGAAGCCTCCGCAACCCCGTGCCGACGAAGAAGTCGATTTTTTGCAAGCAAACAGACGATATGAAGGGCAGGGAAAAACAGGCATCTCGCCTGTGAAGGACAACCGCCTGCGCTTGCAGGATCAGTGCCCAAACGGGCGGAAAACCAGCGCTATAGCGCCTCGTAAAATGGGAAAGACGAATGTTTGGTGCAGGGAGCACAACCGAGACGAAGTGAAGCATCGCCCATTCTCCCTGGTCGCTCGCGGTCCCCTCTTTTCCAAGAGGTGGTTTTTGTTCGTGGCCGGGCTCAGCCTGTCACTGTCGGCCTTCGGGGCCGGGATCGGCCTGACACCTGAAAATTTTCCCGGAAATTGGAGCATTTCGGGATCGGCGGCTGTCCATTCGACGCCCATGGGCTCGAAGTTCGTTCGCCTCTCCGCCCCGAAGGGAGAAAGCGTCACGCTGGGCGCGCCTGTGATGGACGTCGAGGGGAAGAAGGCGGTCGAAATCTCCGTGAAATATCGGACGAGCGTGGGAGATTCCCGCGGGGATTACGGATCGTGGATCTTCGTGAACATTCTGGATAAAAAGGGAGCGAGCTTGGGAATCATTCAGGTGGCCTGCAAGTCGCCGCTGTGGCGGGAGGAAACCCGTTATTCCGTCCTGCCCGCCGGGGCCGCCCAATTGGGCGTCCAGGTGCGGCTGCAACAATCCGGCGGAGAGTTCGACATCAGCGCGATGAGCATCCGCGATTGCGGGCTTCGGGAATCCGCAGAGGAAGCGACGACGGCATTTGAAACGGTCGAGCGATGGGAAATGGGTCGCGAAGGGAAGCTGGTGTTTCTCCGGGCCAAAGCCGGCATGCGGCCGGGGATCCCGAGCGTTGCGTATCCCAGCCGCGAGCTGGTTCAGAAATTCGTGCTGCCCCCCGACCAGACGGATTCTCCCGAGCTCCTGTATGAGATCGAAACGTCGTTTACCATGCCCGAGGATGCGAAGGCCCAGCGGGCTCCGGCCGCCCTCTTCACGATGGGACGAAACATGACGGGAGCGGCGGAGCCGGATTCGATTTGTTTGATGCTGTGGGACGGGGGCTCCTTTATGGCCCGCCTCACCTCCGACAACCCCTCGATGAAAACCGATCTGGGCAAAAAAATTCAGTGGCGGAAGGGGGAAACCCACACGGTGAAGCTCCGGTTCGATGCCCGATCGCTCGAAGGGTGGATCGACGGCGAGCACTGGGGCACCGCTCTCCTTTCAAATTCTTTTGCCTGGAAAAAAGACCGTCCGTTCTTCTTGGGAGCGGAAACCGAAACCATAAACCCCTGGCTTGGGAAGATCGACACGTTTTCCCTCACCGTGCTGCGGCCTTCGTTCCGGATTTCCTTCGATGGGGGCAGGCAGGGCGGGTATTTCACCGGGCCCGGCCCCCATGCCTGGGGGATCACGTTTCCGAAAGGCCAGGGCGAAGGGGTGGCGGTGACGCTCCGCGTCAAAAATCAGCGCGGCGAGGACGTGGGCGAAGCGATTGCGGCGAAGGCTCCCTCCGCAGAGCGGCGGGATTTCGTGCTGCCGGCTCTGCCGTATGGCGGTTATTTTCTTCAGGTCCTCAGCGAAAAAAACGGAAAATCCTCGGTCGAGAAACGGAGCTTTGTCGTCACGCCGCCGATCGAACGGGTTCCCGCGGCCGAGTCTTCGTTCGGCATCACCACGGAGTTTCCGCTCCACGGAGTCCGCTTCAACGAGGCGCATGTGAAGAAGGCTTTCCAACGGATCGCGGCGGCGGGAATCCGGTGGTTCCGGCTCTGGCAGCGCTGGGACGATATCGAGGACGCGCCGGGGCATTACCAATGGGCCAATCTCGACAAGGTTGTGGAGTTGGCCCAAGCCAACGGACTCGTGCTGTATCCGTGCCTCACCGGAGGGGCGCTGCCTTTCCAAACAACCCAGCCCCTGAAAAAAGAGACTGGGGGAATGATGACCACGGCCTGCTACGCGCCAGCCGATCTCGGTCTCTGGAAAAACTACCTCAAGGCACTCGCCGAACGGTATAAAGGAAAAATCGGGATTTATCAGATCTGGAACGAGCCGGATGCCAAGAACGGATTCTATCCCTTCGATCCCAAGGCCTATGTGGAAGTCTTGAAGGCGAGCGCGGAGACCCTGAGAGCCGCGGATCCCACCTTGCGGATCGGGCTCGGGGGTTTCGCTGCCGCTCTTGCCGGAGGTGGCGGAAGTGAGACACATTCCGTGAATTCCTCCGCCTGGTCGGGAAGGGCGTTTTATGCGGAAAATCCCGGGCCCTATTTCGACATCGTCGATATCCACTACTACAGTGTCAACGAGATGGATCAATCCTGGGACAGGAATACCGAATCCGCACGGGGCACACACCGCTTCCTGGCGAGCATCGGGGAAGGCGGCAAGCCGCTTTGGAACAGCGAGACAAGCATGTATTCGGGAAAAGAAGGGGAGCTGGGCGGCTGGGCGAACGTGAAATGCTTGTCCGAGCAGGCCCAGGGCATGGAGTTGATCCGGTTCCACGTCCAGTCCTTGGCCGTGGGCATTCAGCGGTCTTTTTGGTATGGCCTCTTTGGCGACGTGGGGATTATCAACCAGGATTTCTCTCCCAAGGTTGCCTACGCCGCGCAGGTCAATGCCGCCCGGCTTCTCCAAGGCGCCCGCTTTGTGGAGGAACTCCCGCTGGCCCCCAATGTTCGCGCCTATCGGTTCCAGGTCGCCGGCCGCGAGGTGATCGCTCTGTGGACCACCGGGGATACTGTGAACCTGGGCATCACCCATGCCGGGAAGGAAACGTGGACGCAGGGCGACGCTTTTGGAAATGAACAGACGCGTGGGGAGGCCTCCACGTTGCTGAAACTCACCGGCGATCCGATCTTTCTGTCCTCCTCGCGCCCGCTCATCGTGAAGCCGCTTGCCCATCTGTCTCTGGCCCCCTGGAACGGAACCGGCCCGGCGAATGCCGCGCTGCTGACGATCTTCAACCCCGCCGGAGCGGAGGTCAAAGTCGAGTATGCCTTTGTCTCGGGAGGAGTGGAAAGCAGCGTCGAGGAAGCCCGCTTGGCCCCGGGTGAGGGAAACGCCTTTGCCATCGATCTCCCGTCGACGGTCAACCCAGTGCTGGCCGAAGTCCGGTTCTCCGGGGGCATTGACCAGTTCCTGTCACTCGAGCAGAGCTTGCCGTTTCGAAAGGTTGTCAAGGTGGGGGCCCAACCGGTCCCGATCAGCTTAGATACGGCGGCCCAGTTGAAGATCGGGCAGGAAACCCGCGATCTTCAGGCACGGGTTGTTTCCGCGGCCGCTTGGAAAGGAGCGAACGATCTCTCCGCGAAAATCGAGCTCCACAGCGACGGAGACAAAATCGTTTTTCAGGCGGCGATCACGGATGAACAGGTGGTTCCGGCGGTGGCCGACAAACTCTGGAATGGCGACTGCCTGGAGATTTTCCTGACGCGCGGCGTCGGCACGGAGGGTGCCGATTCCTACCAGGCGATGATTGCGGCCGATGGGCGCGTCTCCTGGAAATCCGATCGCGCCTGGAAGGGATTCGAGGCGAAGGCCACAAAAACTTTACACGGATACGTGATTGACGGATCGTTTCCCATGGATGGGAAAGTGATCGGATTCAACATCGCGGTGGACGATGCCGATGACTCGAACGGGCGGAAATCCCAGCTCGTCTGGGCACCCGATCAGGATGGAGTTCTGGTATTGGAACCGTGAAGAAAAATCGCCAGCTGTCCCTCCCCCTGATTCCGCAGCCGAAAACGATCAACCCTGCCAAGGGGACGTGATCGTTGCCGACATCGATGCCGTCGAAGGGGCACCGGTTGGGATTCATGCCAGCGCGGCTCCCCCCCAATCAAATTTTCGGTCCGTCGCATTCGAAATGATCGCGTAGTATTGCTCCAACTCCGGCAGGCACCCCGGGTCATCGGGTTTTTTGCGGAAAAATAGTGCCGCTCGCGCCGCGTGCAGAGACGAGCGCGATCCGTCCTACCACGAAAACCCATACTGCCCGCAGGCCCCTGCATTGTTTGGCATGCAAGTTGCACCCAGCGCCCTTCGTAGTAGCTGCGCCACATGACGGATTCCCAGCGGCCCATCTCCTGCGGATCGAATTCCGTCATGTCGGGCTTCGATATCGCGCTTTCGAACGCGACAAATAGCGCTGCCACCACTGCCAGGATGCTGGCAGCACCGAAAGCACGTCTGACCGATGCGTTCGCGTCTTTGAACATCACGTCGGGCTCTTTCCGAGCGGAAATTTCCTTTGCGAAAGAAGCCCCGCGGCCCCGATAAAGATGCCGGTGACGAACAAAACCCACGAGTAACTGACTCCCTCATATTTGTGCGCGGCGATCCAATCCGAGTCCTTGACGAAGGACCAGTACCATACCGTGCAAGCCAGGACTTGCGATCCGACGACGGCAACGGACATGCGCACCGGATTGCCGCTCATTTCGCGCGCATGGATCCAGCAACAACCGAACACGAAGTAGAGGCTGATCAATACGGGAGCTAGCACCGGCCCATGCCACGGCTTCGGAATCAGGAACAGGCAATCCCACGTCAGAAGCGAGTCGGGCCAATGGCCGAGCCACCACAGGCCCACATAATAGAAAATGTCCCAAATTCCGAACGCGAAGAAGAAGCTGGCGACGCGCAGCCGCGAGTTGATTCCCGACAACCACGCCACGCCAATCAGCATCACGATGGTGCATGCTTCACGGATGCCCTCAATGTGTTCATGTCCGCCCAAGGGAAGAGCCTGGAGATGTGTTTCGACCGGCAGCAGTCGCCGCAGATAGATGACACAGATGGCTTCCAGCAGACCCATGGCGATGCAGAAAACGCCGAGCCAAATCAAACGGTGCCAGATGGAATCAGTGCTGCGCATGGAGAAGAAATTATTATTCACGAGACGACTTTCATTTTTTCGCTTCAGCGGGAAGTCGAGCGATGATCGTATAAATCACCACCTCCGGAGCCCCTGCGTCATGCACTTCCAGGATCGCTGTGTTCGTGAACCACCGGCATGGTGGGCATTTCAGACTGCGGGCTTGTGTTCTGCAATCGGAAACTGGGGGTCAGCGTGCATATTCTTGCATTTTTTCTGGCATGCGGGAGGTGGAGCGGCGGAGTTTTTAGCCGCAGCTTTCCGGATATATTTTTCCGGCGACTGGGCTCCACCATATTATCATATCTTGACAATTCATTGGATAGTGTCCCGCGTGTGCCGGCAAACAATGCCTTTCCCCGCTCAAGCCTCAATTCCTCTTTTCAGCTGCGGAAATAAGGTTAAAAGAGGAATGCTATGAGGAGTATTGTTGTGAGGTGTTTTATGGTTCTTAGCCTGTTATCGGCTCTGCCTGCGTTTGCCGCCGACATGCCCAAGGAAGATTTTTCTGCCATTTCCACGCTGGTGCAATCCTGGATTGACAACGGCCATTATCCCTGGGCGGTATTGCGCGTCTATCAGGGAGAAAAGATTCTCTATGCCGGGCACTGGGGCTGCTACAATCAGGACGACAATATTGCCAATATCGCCTCGGGCACGAAGGTACTGGAAAGCGCCACGGTCATGACGGTGGTTGACGAAGGCAAGATCAACCTCGACGCTCCCATCTCGACCTATCTGCCGGAGTTCACCGGCACCAAGGGGCGTATCACGGTCCGGCAGTGTCTGTCGCACACCAGCGGGTTAAACCAGGTCAAACTGACCGGGGGATCTGGTGATCATATCATTCAGAAGTTGGCGGGCGTGGAGTTGCCTGCTGCGCCGGGAACCCGGTTCTTCTACGGCGCTACCGGCCTGACCGTGGCGAATTGTATCGCCGAGCGCGTCTCAGGTCAGAGCTTTGAAGACCTTTTCCAGCAGCGTATCGCCGGGCCCATGGGGATGATTCATACCAAAACCGGGACCAACCCTCTGGAGGATCGAGTTGGCCGAGGGAACGCCCGTGGTCCCCTACACCACGGCGCGCGAATACGCCCGCTTCATGGGCATGCTCGCCAGCGGCGGAATGTATCGGGGCAAACGCGTGCTTTCCTCCAACAGTGTGCATGAGATGATGGCCGACCAGGTGCGTGGCGCAACGATGCCCGGCGGCAATTTCCCCGACGAATTCAACCTGGCGGCGATGCTATGCGAAGGAAAGCACGGGTGTTATGGTTTCTGCCTGTGGCGCGAGCAGGTTGATGCCGATGGGAATGCCACCCTGCTTTCGTGCCCCGGCTGGAGCGGATTCTACCCTTGGATTGACAGGAAGCGCGGGGTGCATGGGGTCTTCCTGGCCAGAGTCGCCGACAGTTGGAATTTCAAATGGAAAGAGTTCAATCCCATGCTTGCCAGCGCGTCACTGGCCCGTCTGGTGGGCGAGGCCATTGATACGGAAGCCGGCAGCCTGGGTCGGAAGGTGGCGAAGAAAGAAGTGACCCTTGGGGCGGATCAAAAACCAGATGCCCAGGCGAGAGCCGCCAACGAAGACCAAAAAGAGGATAAATAAAAAGAGGAATTGACAAATGAAAATATTCACAAGCGTTCTTGTAGCAATCCAACTGGTGGTCGTCTTTGGATTTTCGCAAAAGATCCACGCGGGCGACGCGGTCACGATTCCAGTCAACTCGCCGGGATTTGTGTTTTCGCCTGGAAACTGGGTTGGCGATGATGGACGTTCCGGTAATGTTTTCCGTCAAACCTGGAATTCATACGCTTATTTCAGGGTCGCATGGGAAACCCCTGGCGCGACACCCCAGGCTAAAATCCTCTTGGACACATCAACTTACGCCCCCTCATTCAGCCCGCCGACTCTGGCGTACTGCATTGATGGGGTATGGAAGGCCAATGTCAAATGCGCTGACGAAATTGCCATTGGCGATATCAAGAATGCCGGAAAACATGAATTAGTGGTCTGCCTGCAGAACTCGGAACAGAAGGAACGCTGGGGAAGTGAAGGTAAAAGCGGTTTGAATGTGCTTAGGGTCACCGGACTCCGGGTTGACGAAGGAAGCACTCCGGTTCCAGTTGCTCCAAAGGAGAAATGGGCTTTGATTATCGGTGACAGTATTACGGAAGGGATTGGTGCGAGCGTCATTTCTCCGTATTCCAATCTGATCGGACAGGCATTGCAGACACAGGGGTATGAATACGGTATCAGCGCTTGTGGTTGGAGCGGCTGGCTCAACAAAGGCGACAATCCTCCGGGGGATGTTCCCGGATATTATGTTATTTCAAACTCCAGGGACGGAGTCGGCGGCCAATATGATGATGCTTCAAGCCGTTGGAACAAGATTGACGGTAATCGTCATTCACTGCTCGATTCCCAGGGGCATATGAGCGCTTATGGCAAAACGGGACAGGAGCCGTCATTGATATTGATTAATTATGGCACAAACGATGCACTCCATAAGTCCAACCCCAGCGACACCGTTGCCAGCATCACCCAGTGTCTGGCGGCATTGCGCAACAGTGCGCCCAAGGCTCAGATTATCCTGCTCATTCCTTTTGGACGATTTTGCTACACGGAGATCATGACGGCCGTAAAAAACCACAAGGGAAGTCACCCTGCAGATCAGGAAATAGCAGTCATAGATTTGGGGCCGGGCGTGCCTAGGAATCTTTGGGTTAAGGATGGCCTTATGGGTGGACTGCATCCCAATGACCGCGGCCATGCGCTGTTCGCTGCCCAGATTATACCGCAGATAATCACGATTGTGAATTCAGGCGCGAAAAATAATTAAAAGATTCATTTGCCGCTCCAAAACCAGAACACCCACCGAAAGCCCCATCATGAACGCGAAAGCAACCCTCCCTGCCATCACCATGGAAAAAGTGATTCGCCAGATCTGCCTGGCAGCCGGGCTGCTCTTCTGCGCTTCCCAAACCCATGTTCTGGCAGTAGAGGTGAACAGCCAGGACGCAGAAAAAATGGGGAAGCTTCTCTGCGGGCAGATCGACCTGAGCCGGCCGGACATGGAGGAAGTGAAGCGCCAGGCCGCGCTGGGAAAATATGCCGCTGCGCTTGATGCCTGGCGCGACTATCATGTTGGCGCTCTCAGAAAAGCGAACCTGGGAGGATTCAACTGGCACGGCGATCAATTGAGCTCACACCGTCTGCTCGCGGCCGAGCTTCTCTCCGGACGCATGAGCGAGCCGGAATATGCGAAGGCCACCGCCACGAACGCCTTCGCATTCCGAGACACGTTTGGGCTCAGCGGAGATCCCGGCACACCGATTCATGCCGACTGGCTTGCGAAGGACGCCCAGGGACGATTTTCTCCGGACTACATGAATTTCTTTTTTGCGATCTCCCTGACCGTCCGCTACTGGCAAAGCGGCGATCCGGTCTATCTCCGGAAATGGTTTCAGATCACTGCGGATTTTGCCTGCAACCAAAAGCGCGCTGTCGAGGCCCTCGATGCCGCCACCCGCCGCCAGGTTCCGTGCAATTGGAGCAGGGATGCGCAGGCCAGCCTTTCGCAGGGAGATCGCGTGCTGGTGATGATCCGCAGCCTGGGGGTTCTGGCAAAAAGCCTTCCCGAGGGTGGCCGTCCGTCCAAGTGGGAGGATATATACAAGCCGGTGATGAGCCCTCTCCCCCAGGCTTCCCGCGACATGATCCCCGCGGTCGAACTCGCCCAGATTGCGCTTTCGCTCATCAACGATCATCCGCCGACCCTGCTGGAACGGTATCAGAACGCCGGAGCAGTCCCCAACCAGCGCCATGGCGGGCTTGCGGCGATCCTTTTGACGGCATTGCAGTTTCCGGAATTCACCGCCAGCAGCGGCTTGCTGCAAAAAGGAGAAGCCGGCTTGCGCGATTATTTGCAGGGGGCCTTCCATCTCGACGGCGGCATGCTGGAGCAGTCGTTCAACTACAATCTCGGAGCCGCGGCCTCCCTCGGAGAATTGGCCGCCTGGCTGCGGCCCGGTCAGCCGGAACTCGCCAATCTACTGGAAGAGTGGCAAATCGGATTCTATCGCGTTGTGGCGTCGCTGGCGACCCCATTGGTTGGCCTGCCAGCCATGTCGAGTCAGGGCCCGGTCAATCCCCCTCTGGTCTGGGCAGATCCCGATGTGCGCCAGAAGTGGCTGGCCGGGCAAATCGACAAACTTTCCGGCAAGAACGATCCGCTCGTTTCTCAGGTTGCCGGACAATTTGTGGACCCGGCAAAGACGGCGGCCCCGGCGTTCACTTCGGTGGCATTCCCGTTCAGCGGCTACTATGTGCAGCGCCGCGATTGGCGTTGGGACAGCCCCTATCTTTTCCTGCAGGCTTGCCGGCCCGGAAGGGGGCACAGAAACATGGGGCACAATGCCATTCAAGTCACGGCTTACGGCCGGCCTCTCCTGGTGAGCAATGGCGTTCCGGTTTACACTCCAGCCCAACTGCCGGAAGCCATGCGGCCGGATTTTGCAGCGATCAACGTGCTGCTGGATGAACGCTCTTCGCTGAAGGTCAACACCGTGATGGTGGATGGAAAATCCCAAAACAGCGATGCTCCCGTGGCGCAGGTGGCCCATGCCACGCCGATCGAAACGCGGTGGCACACATCCCCGCACTTCGACTTTGTTGAGGGATTCTATGACCTCGGGTATCCGAAACCGAACGTCGCTCACCGGCGGCAGGTCATCTTTGTCCGCAATCCGGGATTCTGGATTGTCACCGACATCCTGACCAACCGCGACCAACAGGAACACACGTTCACGCAGATCTGGAATTTTCCACCGTGGCGGGAGGGCCCGAAAAGCCCGGTTTATGGCTTCAGGAACGAGGAGGTCGTTCTCAACCAGCCAGCAAGCCAGTTGCACACGGAAGACCCCAAAGGTCCGAATGTCTGGCTGTATCACTTCGGCGCATCCCCGCTCGAATATACCAAACACTATGGAGAGAAAAATCCCTACCTGGGCTGGTATGCCATCGGGTTCGGAAACATCACCCCCTCCGCGGATGTCTTCGTGAATTGGAAGAGCCCGCAGAATTCCGTCCTGGTCACCGTGATCTGGCCCGCTCCCGACGGGGTGCCTCCGGGGGTTAAGCCGGCCAATCTTTCACCTCCAGGCGATCCCTCCTGCGCCGCGCTTTCTCTCACACTTCCGGATGGCAGTATTCTGGCTTATCAGTCTTCCCACGACCCGCGGATGATTGATCGCGAGTCATTGCGCGTCGAAGCGAGAGCACTGCTCACCGTGAAATCCCCGGACGGGGTCACGCGCGGCCTGGTCCTGGATCACGCGGGGGCGGCTCCAGAAAGTTTTGAGTTCATACGCCAGGGGAACACCATGGCGAACCGGATTCCGTTTCGAATTCCGCAGGGATTTCATTGGCAGGAAACCCCTTCGGGCCTCGCTCCCGACTATTCTTCCGCGTCTCGAAAAACTCCGTGAACGCCTTGGAATTCCGCCTGGCTCCTTGTTTCATCCATCCAAAGGCTTGTGGATTATGTTGGGGTCTCTCCCGAAAACCTCCTTTGGAGGGGATGACATGACACAAGATGCTCGCCGATGAGGCCTGCGGAGGGTGTGCTTCCCCGCCGTGTCACAGAGAGGACTTCCGGGTCTTCGCCGCGCGTGCGGCCTTGCGTTGGTAGAGGGTCCAGAGCAGCAGACCCAGTGCGAAGAGCACCCCGCCGACAAACAAGAAGGCCAACCGTCCGCTCAGCGGGTTGGGGATGGCCATGCAGGTCAGCAGGAAGGCACCCAGGATCAGGAAGAGGGCTCCGACCACGCGGAGCTGCATGGTGTCCTGATCCTGGCCCCCTTCGGCAATATGATCAACCGGGCGCCGCATGTCGGCAAACAGGGCGTTGACACGCTGGTGTTGGGCTTCCGAACTCATCCGCCAGAGCGGGATGGTTCCGCAGAACCAGAGTGCGGACCCAACCCACGTGATGAAGCTCACGACGACGAACTGCGAGTCATTGATCTCCCGCACGGACAGTGCCCGCGTAAGGCCCAACAGGTGCTGCACAGCTTCCGGCGAATACGCCCACTTGGCCAGGAGCGCGACAACCAGTCCGGCAATCACGGTGCTCCAGCCCGCCCACGCCGGCGTGCGGCGGATGAGCACCCCCAGCACCATCGGCACGATCATGGGCGGCAGCAGGATGGCATTGAGCACCTGGAACAGATCAAAGAGGTTCAGGGTCCGCAGGGCATTGACGCCCAGTCCCACTCCGATGATCAGGATGCCGAAGCAGACCGTGGTGATCTTGCCGACGATGACCTGGTGTTTCTCGGAAGCGTCCGGGCGGATATAGCTGATATAAACGTTGCGGACAAAAAAGCCGGCGTTGGCGTTCAGGGCCGCGTCGGCACTGTCGATGGTGGCGCTGAACATGGCGCACACCATCAGGCCCAGGAGGCCCTGCGGCAGGACCTTGAAGGCCATGGCCACCCAAGCCCCCTCCGCCGGTTGCGTGAGATTGGGGAAGATCGCGTGGAGGTCCGGGAAGACCGTCGCGGCACAGAGCGAGGGGAGTTGGAAGAGGACTGGCGCCAGCAGCAGGAAGGTGGGAGCGGCCATCATGAGCACCATCTGGCGGGCGCTGCGATCATTCTTGACGCGCACAAACCTGCCGCAGTTGCGAATATCCAATCCGGTAACCGTGTTGTTCACCAAATTCCACCCGATCCAGAGCCAGACGATGGCGAACGAACAATCCGTGTCAAAGCGAAAGTGACGCTCCGGCAGGGCTGCGGCCAGGTGGGTGATTCCGCCGATCTCCGGCAGGTTCACGGAGAAGAACGCCACCACCAGCACCACCAGCACCAGCAGCACAGCCTGGACTACGCCACCGATGGCCACAGCCCACTGGCCCCCCAGCGCCGAGAGAAAGGTGACAATGCAGCCAACCGCCAGGATCGTGACTGTCAGGTCCATGCGGAACACCGAAGCCATGAAGACGCCCACGGCATTGAGGCCGATACCGCCCCAGAAGAGCCCCATGGGCAGCGAGAACCAGGTGAAGAATTGCTCGGTGCCAAAGCCAAAACGGCGAAAAACCGCTTCCATGGAGGTGATGACCCGCATGCGGCGGAAACGCGGGGCCATCAACAGTCCGACGATCAGAGTCGGCACCGCAGCCAGCAGACCAGTCAGCGGGTAGACGAACCCGTCATTGTAGCATTTGGCTGCGGCACCGGTGAAGCTCCAGACGCTGATCCCCGCACCCATGGCACTCAAGCCGCCGACCCACCAGGTCATGTTGCCGCCGCCACGGAAGTAGTCGCTGGCGTTGCGGTTGAGCCGCCGGCAGATCACGCCGATGGACAAGGTGAACACCAGGTAAGCGACGATGACCGTGTAGTCCCATCCCGAGAGATCGCGGATCAGAGATTCGGAAGCGGCAAGTGTGGTCATGGCAGGAATTTCTTTATTGTGAGTTTACCTTGATCGATTGATTTCCAGAGATTCGCCCGAGCATTCCGGGGGCGTCAATGCGAGGCTTGCGAGTGTTTTATGATAATAGTTCTTTTAATATTGCAGAGGTGTGCCACCGTGGAACTCGAATGTCACTGTCAGTCCGGCCTCGGCGGCCATGTCCGCTATTCGAATAGTATCTGCAACGATCTTTCCTATTTGCGCTTCATTGGTTTGGCCGTAATCGCAATTTCCTGCCCAGACACGGATGGTTGGAGCGCCAAGCGCTGCCGCCGTGTCAAGCACACTGGAAAAACTCAACCCGGCCGCCTCGCTGACTCCGGTCCGGTAATAGGAACCGTAAGATGAAACCTTGAGTCCGGCCTCTTCTGTTAGAGCTTTCACCTTTGCCGCAATCGCAGTGTCACCGTGCGGAACATGGTCTTTCCCCCACCATTCGATCCCTTCCAGCCCCGCTTCCTTGACAATCGCGATGACTTCATGGACGCCCTTCCTCGCCAGCGTCACACTGCATATTCCTGTTCTGATCATTTTTAGCTTTCCGTTCTATTTTTCATTCAAACCCCCTCGACATCCGGAGACTGGTAGGATTTCACTCAGCCATTGTGGACGAAGCCGCAGTTCAGCAGCAGCCAGCAGGCGCAACCCGCGAACGCGGTCAGCCCGGCCAGCAAAAACATGAGGCGGTAGATTTCCGCAGGCGCCTGTATCGATCCCGTAGGACTTCGTGGCAAATAGGCCATGCCTACCATCGCCCCGGTCACCACGGGAGTCGGCCAGAACAGGAATGGAATGCGCCGACCCCAGCGGCTGCGCGTCCGGTCGCTCCATACGCTCACAATCGGCCAGATGATAATGGTGAGTCCGGCCGGAATGGAGCCGAAAAGCATGCTGATCATCAGATCGCTAGTATGGAATTTCTTAAGGAGCAACTGTCCCAGGGGTACGATGGATCGCTCGCGCATCATCCATCCGAAATCCCCAAGCAGCAGCAGCAGAAAGAGAACAACAAGTCCGGCGCTGGTATAAGTGAGACTGCCGACGCTCCATCTGGAGTGACCCTGTCGGTCATTTGCAGGTTCTGTTAGAAGTTGGTTCATTGGTGCGCTTTCGTGATCATGAATGTCTGCATGATCGGCCCCGCACCGCGCACCGGATTGTCGCCGTAGCGCCCCCATTGGTAGGCGCCGACCTTCACCTCGATCGGGTAGGCAGCGCGCGGCGGGATCTGCGTGATCCGCAGGTGATCCCCCTCCACCACCACCGGGCCATATGCCACGTAATAGCCGATCGGCAACCCGGAATCGGTGATGGCGCCCAACGGCACGATCTTGGCATCGGCCGCGACATTGGCGATCTTCGGAAATCCCAGTTTCTGGGCGATTCCATCCTTTACCGGCTGGACAGCAAGCATTGCATTTGTCATGGAAGGCTGGCAATTGGCATCCCCGAAATTGTCGGCCTCTATGGTCCGTCCGCATCCGCATCCGCCCCAACGATCCACCACCACGCGGAACTTGTCTGCCCCGACCTGCTCCAGTTCGCCCATGATGACCGAATAGACCGTTGGCGTCGTGGATTGCCCGAGCTCCTTAAAGCCGTCATACCATTTTGATTCCGTGCTCCGGGCATTAATCGCCTTGGCTGTGAACGTCTGGTCGTCAGCCAGGTTCGAGAGGGTTATTCTGACATTGGCTTTTAAGGGCTGATCGGTGCTGTTGTCGATGAACGTGAGTATTTGAGGGATCTTCTTTTCATAATTGCTCCGGAAACAGGTCTCGCATTCCCTCGCTGACGCCTCGCTAAAATACCAAATTGCCGCATCGCGGTTTCCCTTATAATCATCATACTTGGCAGTCGGATTGCAGGCGGCGGCGGGTTTTTCCAAGTGCTCGTCCACCAGCCATCCATCTTTGATGTCAATTTTCTTCAGCGTCACCGGGCCTTCGGCAGGAGGCTGGTTCGGCAGGCGCCGCCGACAGGCTTCACGCACATACTTTACCATCAGCGACATCAGCGGTTTTGGCATTTCGCAGTGGCCACCCCCGAAGGAGATTACCCGGCTGACGGGGTTGCCCAGCGGATCACCATCCCTCAGTCGTGACAGGCTTCCCTGATAGAGTTTGAAATCCCAGTTGTTCCAGCCGGCGTTTTTACCCATGTTGGGTCCGGCCTGCTCTTCGACGATCAGCGCCGGCACACCGTTCAGATTTAGCCTGGTGCCCTTGTCGAAAGGTGCTCCTGGTTCCAAATGCCCCTTCAATGGAATGGTACAGATCACCCGGTCAGGTATCCCATAGGCCGCCTGCGATGGGAATGCCCCGGCCCAGGAATGTCCCATGGGAATGACCGGCGCATCCTTGATCTCGGCGTATCCAGTCTGTTCGGCCATGCGGTCGAGAAGTTTCTGCAGGAATTCAACGGCGCCTCCCTTGTAGTTGAAGATCTTTTGTCCGCCTTTGTTCTTATCCGGATAGATATCGGGAAAGGCATTGACCACGAAAGGACTCATCACGGACGGCATCATGATGACGATTCCCAAACCGAGTTCGCGGCATAAGGCCCGGGTTTCGGAAAATTCCAGAAATGGCAGTTCATCCATATTTTTTGGAGCCAGAAACAGACCATTTACACGCTTGCAGTCCGGCGGCAGCCAAAGGTAGTAGCCGCCTTTATTTTTAGGATCCGCCGGATCTTCAGGGATGAAATACTGATAAACGCTGTTTTCACGGTCGACGTAGGTGTTGGGAGGAAGGACGTTCGGCGCGACCTTCGTATCCCCCACCGCCATACACGTGGACGCCATGGCCAGCGACATTGACGCTGCCGACATCATTTTTGTCATATTCATTTTTCGCTGATTCTCATTTCAATCCGGCGTGCCGCACGATCGAGAGCCAGAGGTTCCACCACTGGTCGGTGTTATTTTTCAGCATGTCGGCGTTGTGCTCCGGCGCCGGATTGATGGTCAGAGGAAGGGCAACCGGAGAGCCGTCGGCACGGTGGAAGGTCTTGGCGTTGTCGTCGGAATAGGCGTAAACGCTGGAGATCCGGACATACCCGCCCCCGTCGAGTCCTTCGATCTTCATTTTTATGTGCAGGCGGCCGGTCTTGTCGAATTTGGCACCCCAGTCATCCCGGCAGAAATTGTAGAAGGGAGGCTGCCAGGCCCAGGCCAGCGGGCGATCGGCGGTTGGAGCTTTTGGGACGGAGCCGCGGATGGGATCGTGCAGATAGTTTAGCCAGTTGGCGTCATGGCGCCGCGCCGACTCGATCAGATCGAAAGGGTCGCCCCCGACCGTCGCCCAGCGTCTGGTCTCGGCATCATATCTAAACATGCCCCAGCACTGCCAGCCACAGGCTCCGGCCCGGCCGTAGAGGTAGGTCTTGTTGGCGGAGTTCTGCAGGAAGACCATGTAATTCAAATAGCCGGCGGGGATGGCGCGGGGGTCGGACTTGCGGCCGACGAACTCGAAGGTCTCAATGTTTCCGGGCTCCTTCGTGACCCAATACATCTGGGCCGGGAAGTCCGCATGGTTCCGATCCCGGGGAATCCCCATCTGTTCCCAACTGCCGGGGATGTAGTTGTCGGGGTTCGGGACGTTGTGCTGACCTCCCATGAGATGGATATGGCCGGCCTCATCGACGAAGAGGGACCACCCGAGCATTTTCTGGTCGGAGCCGTCGATGACAAAATCTTCACCTCCCAGATAGACTTTCTCCTGGGTTCCGTCGGGGTGGATTTTGGTGATCGGGATACGATAGAGGTGCGGGTAGTCGGATAGGTGCCAGTCCTTCGCCTGGGGATACTTGCCGGCCAGCTTGCCGATGAGCTTCTCAGAGTCGTCCTTGGAGACCTGCTCCCCTCCCTGCCATGCCTTGCCGTTGCCCACTTTGTAAGTGACTCCCTTGACGTGGATGGTCGAGGTGTAATCCCGATTGCCAGGTTCCTGATAGCTGAAAAAGCGCTCGCCGTTCTCCTCCGGAGGCAGCTTGCGGAATGCATCAAGAGCATCCATGGTGCGATGCTCATCCAGCAGGTGCCGCACCGCGTCGAAGCGCGGCCCGGTCAGATCCATGAGTGCAAACACGGGTTTGGCCAGCGCCAGTCCCAGGATGTCGCGCACTTGCGGGTCATTGGGCGAGATGTCCAGCAACGCCCGGATCAGGGCATTGCGCAGCAGATCCTCGACGCGCGGCAGGCGCTCGCCCTCTTGCTTCAGCAATTCTTTCAGGGTCTGGGCGAGTGCTGCGGTGGCGCTGGAGGCGTCCTGTTTCATAGCGGCGAGTGCCAAGGCCGCCTCGGCACGTTCGCTCTGTGCCCTGTCGGCGGCCTGAACAACCGCGATCATTTGCGGCAGGGCGTTGCGCAGGGCGGCGCGGGCCGGATCACTGTTGAGTTTGAGCAGCAGTTGCGCCGCCGGCAGCCGACAGTCGGCCTCCTCGAGGGCGGCGGTCAGCACCGGCAGAAGGGTATTGGACAACGGCTGCAGTGTGGCGGCATCCTTTTTGCCGAAGAGCTGCAGCGCCGCGCGGCGCTGCGGCGCGGTGAGGTCTTTCAAATCACCTGCGGCAATGCCGCGGCCATTGAGCACAACCATGTCCTCGCCATAAAACTTTGGCTGTGCTGACGGCCTGGTAGCCTCGTGAAGCCGGGCGGCTTCTTCTGCGGACAAGGCCCGGTCGAACCAGACCATGTCCCGCACCGATCCGTCCAGCGACCCGGACATCACATTCATCTGATGCCACCAGTAGGCGTCGTTGCCGATCTGGATACTCCGGTTCACGCTCTTGTAAGGGACGTCCTCCTTGGTCGCGAGCAGACGTCCGTCGAGATAGAGCGAGCCTTTGCCGCGTATGGCATCGCCGAATTTCATATTAGTGATGACGCCCTCCTCTTGATAGACGGAGATGTCAGACGTGTAGGCTTCGAACTCTTTCAATCCCGGCCTTGCGCCCTGGCTGACGCTTGGCTCATACCGGACCCATCGCACCATCTTGCCCGTGAAAAAGGCGTCCCATTCCTTGTCCAAATCCGGAACATCGATGATGCTGCCGTCGCTGAAGCGCAGCTTTCCAGCCTTGAAGAATTCGCCCTTGCTGTCACCCGCCAGCTTGATCCTGTTGATCTTGGTCTCCTTGCCAAAGTCGAGCTGTATCCATTTCTTATTGTCGGGAGACTTTCCAGCCCCCGGCACCCATGAGGTATCCGGCTTCCCGTCGATGGCGTTCTTCGGCGCACGGGAGGCGTCTCCTCCGTCGTCCGACGCTGAGACGACTGCGGCAAGAGCCAGGTTGATGGTGTCCGCGGCATCTTTCCATGGAGTCGCCTCGAAGGTATAGAGGAGATGGTGCCACTCACCAAGCGTTAGCGACGGCTTTCCCTCACCCAGACGCTTCTCCGGTGACCAGAGCCTCGTCCCGAACACATCCTCCTTGCCTCTGCTGACCACATCCACCAATTCCTGCTTGCGCACGCAAAGCTGGACCCCGACGGCGTTCAGCCAGTCCTTGTTTCCGATCAGCAGCATCCCTTGGCGGTTCGGCCAGCCGCTGCCTTCGACCTTTGAACGGATGAATACCCACCCCCCAATGGTGAGAGACTTGCTCTGATACTTCGTGCTCGCCGGGATCTCGGCCCATTGATAGGCACCGGTGAAGTCAAGCAGGCCCTTGTCCCAGGGGACGTGGATGATGCGACCATGGTTGTTATTTCCGGAACGGTCGTTCAGCGTCTCGCCGCTCCCCTCGTCTGCCGGCCAGTAGCCAACCGGCTTCAATGCGAGCACGGCCTGATACCTTGCGGTGTCGGAGGCGGGTTTTTCGGAACCGGCAGCGGACGCCAACGGGATGGTGATGGCCAGAGCGGCGGTAAAAAAAAGGGGGGTTGTGAACTTCATTGCGATCTCTTTGCGAATGCTGTTGTAGGCTTTTTTCCAGAGCGATCAACAATTATTTACAGATACATAAAACTTCTTTAATGCCACCAAAGATCGCGACGTCACACCCCAATCTTCAGCGAGGATTTCGAAATTTCCACTGGCGTCCGCCGTGTTTTCCCAAGGGATATCAGGGACCGCCCGCATGTCGCCCTCCAAACCTCCCGCCCGTTTTCGCGTGCTTTCCCGTGATCCAAATGGAGGAAGTTTCACGGATTTACGAGGGGCTTTCGAATTTTATTGCAAGATTCAGAGGACTTACACAATATTCCCTTTTGGATTTCATGTCTTCTTTTCAAAATATTCCCACGTATGAAGAAATTGCCCTGAAAGCGGGCGTTTCGCCGAAGACCGTTTGCAATGTGCTCCGATCTCCGGAGAGCGTTCGGAAAAAGAACGTGGATGCGGTGCACAAGGCATTGCGGGAACTCGGAGTCGGCAGCCCTGACGTCATGAAGGTGCGGCGGCGCTCGACCCGGCCGCGGCAGGTCAAATCGATTTTGCTCTTAGAAAGCGACGTTCCCGCTGGAAGCTTGAATTTGCCCGTTTACTCACAAGTCGTCCGCGCGGCTGAAAATCGCGCGCACCGGCATGGATGGCAGTTGGGCTTGCGGCACAGGAACGCAAACGAATCGCTGGCCGAGGCTTTGTGCAATTTCCGAGGTGGAGGCGTCATCCTCTTCAGCAATCGAGTCCCCTATCACGAACTGCAAAAGGTCATCCCCGGTGTCCCGGTTGTCCGGGTATTGGGCGCTCCGAATGACCGGCCCGACTGCGACACCGTGGATTACGACCGGATCGAAGTGGCCCGCATGGCCGCCCGGCACCTTCAGGAGAAAGGTTGCAAGAAAGTCGGTTATTTGGGGGGCCCGAGCCTGCGCCGAAACGCCTTCCTGTCTGCGGCAAAAGATCTCGGGCTTCAAATAATTGACGACACCGTGGACGACTTGTTTTTCTCTGATGCCAGATCCCAAGTTGTCAACCGGGCGGCTCTCCAAGCCGGTTGGGCCAAGATCGCCGGCTCGAGTCCGGACGGGGTTTTCATCTATAGCGATCAAGCAACCGCCAGCCTTTACGGGCTGCTCGCGGAACAGGGCATTCGTCCCGGCACGGACATTGAGATTGTGTCATGCAACGCGGAAGAGATGTTTCTCAGTCCATTAAATCCGCGCCCGGCGTCCATCGACATTCGCTCGGCGGAAATCGGCTCCCGGGCCGTTGACGCTCTGATCTGGCGGATGGAGAACCGCGATGCCTCGCCCGCGTCGCTGCTCATCCAGCCGAAGTTCGTTCCGGGGGATTCCGTGAACATGACTGCCATGTCATGAGCGCGGGCATCTTTGCTGGACCGCACTGGAGCCGGAAGTGGGTGTGTGCACATGCGAATGACTGGCCCGGACGATCAATAAATAAAATGAAAGCAATAAAACTGAAGTTATATCACATGTTGGTAATCAGCATGCTCCCCGCAAGCAGTGTGCTGATGGCTGAAGATGCTGGAAAAAGCATGCTTACTATTCCAGCCGGCGTGCAGACCCGCAGCAACGGGCAGAGTGTCAAAATTGCCAACTTCAGCCTTTCCGCGTTAGAATTGACTTATGGTGAATGGTCGGCGGTGCGCGTCTGGGCGCTCGCGAAGGGGTATGACTTCGGCCCGGGCATTGGGGAGACATCCAAGCATCCGGTCTCCTCCATCTCCTGGTATGACGCTGTCAAGTTCTGCAATGCCGCCAGCGAACGGGCAGGCCGCGCGCCGGTCTATCGCGTCGGCCAAGAAGTCTACCGGACCGGCGTGAGCGACAATGTGACAGCGGACTGGGCCGCCAACGGTTACCGGCTGCCGACCGAGGCAGAGTGGGAATACGCCTGTCGGGCCGGCACCACGACCAAGTATTACTGGGGCGATGAATCCGTGGCCGGTCTGGAGAATCCCTATGCCTGGCACACCATAAGCAATGCTCATGGCGAAGAGGTCAGCCCGCACCCGGCAGGGTTGAAGAAACCCAACTCCCTCGGGCTATATGATATGAGCGGCAATGTGGCCGAATGGTGCTGGGACCGCTTCTGGGACAAGGCCAACTGGCGGGTGCAGCGCGGAGGGTCAGTGGCACTCGACAACGATGTCACCAGCGGCTTTTGCAGTCCGGTGCCGCCCAGCTACCGGATCTACGACGCCGGCCTGCGCCTGGCGAGTTCCGCGCCGGATTGCCCGTCGCTCCGTGACCTTATCGCGGTCCAGGGTCTCACGGGGCCCGAGGGTTCGGGGCAACTATCCCCGGCTTACGATGCCAGCGATCCTGCCGCTGTGGCGGAAAAGCTGGTCAGTCTGCTTGATCCTGCCAACCCCGAAATCAAGCCGCTTATCGTCATGCAGCAGACGGGCAAGGCGCAAGAGGCGTTGGAGGCCTACCGCGACCTTTTGATGGCGCGCCTGCGCCAAGCCCCGGGCATAAAATACCGCCCGCCCAAGGCTCCACAGGGGGCTGAAAGCATCGCCAAGTGGTTCAACGAAACGGAACGCTTTGCCACTGCGGCCAAGACTGAGTTTGACAATTTGGACAATGCCGGACGCGCCCAACCCAACAGTTGGCTCGCACCAAGAACCTGGGACTTCGGCAATGGTTTCTGCATTTACAGCGAGGGGTGGTTAGACGTGATACGCCAGATGGTCGTCAAGTTGCCGGAAGGTGCCGATCTGTCCACCACCATTCCCGCCCGGGCGGTGGCCAATATCGTGATCTTTGCCGCCACGGATGACATAGCCAAGCCGCTGAAAGACCCGCGCAATTGCGTCGGCAACCAGCAGATTCATGTGGCTCAATCCCTGGTCCATCTGGCCCGATACCTGCCGGAGATGCGCGACGCCGCGGCCTGGGAAGCTCTTGGGATCGACCGGTTGCAGAACGGCGCCATTGCCCGCTTCATCCTCCCCGATGGCGGCGACCTGGAGCAATCGTTCAACTACAACGCCGGCCTCTTTGACACCAGCACGAGCATCGCCGATCTCTTCGCCGGCCAAGCCCTGCCGGACTGGGTCGCACAACTCCATGGGGCCGCCATCAACCGCAAGCGTCTGTTCAACAGCTTGCGCCTGGCCTCCGGCACCATGCCCTCGGTGGGCAACAACAGTTACGGCCGAGACATGCGCGAAACCTGCGAGAAATCGGATCCGCTTTATGATCCACTGACCGAGCAGATCCTGGACCGCCTGCTTTACCGGGGCAAGAAAGGACTCCCGGCGCCTGCCTTCACGTCCATCGCTTTTCCGTATAGCGGCTACTACCTGATGCGCAACGGCTGGGATGCGGAAAGCTCCTCGCTCTTTCTCAAGAGCAGTCGCCCCGGCGCGGGGCACAATCATCCCGACAACAACGGCATCGAACTCGGTGCATACGGTCGGCATCTGCTGGTCGATCGCGAATCGCCGCCTTACAATGTCAATCACCTGCCCGAGAATCAGCGCAAGGATGCCCTGTGGGTCTGGGAATACAAAGGGGAAGACGCTCCCTGGACCGCCAACACTCTGCTGATCGACGGCTGCGGCCAGCTTCCAGGTGTTGCCAATGCCGGTTATCGCCATACCATACCAGATCAACTGTGGCACACGTCGGCGAATTTCGACTTTGTTCAGGGGGTCTGGACTCGCACATTCAAGAGTGCCCCACCGATGGTCGCCAAGGAAGTCCGCGAGCATGCCGTGAAATACGGCGCTGCCGAGGATGAAATCGCCACACAGCTTGCCGCTGTCGAAACGCACAACGCCCAGCCGCCCATGACCTTTGACGCCACCCATACCCGTCAGGTCATCTACCTGCGGCAAGTCAACGTTTGGATCGTGACGGACGCGGCCCGGCGTATCGCCGGAAAACCGGCGCAAACCCTCACACAGCTCTGGCACTTTCCGGCACCGGGACTGGCCACGAATCGCGAGTATGCCGACAAGGACGGCAAGCGCAGCCCGCTCGCTCCGGGCTTCTCCAGGGAGCAGGTGCAGTGTGACGCGGCCGCACAACGCGTGCTGACTTCCAACGCCGACAACGTTAACCTGGCGATCCTGCACGCGGTTCCCGGCACGGTGGCCTACACGACGTGGTTCGGCGACAAGTATCCCTGGCGCGGCTGGGCTAATGCCGCTCCCAGCATGGTCAGCGGCTACATCCCGGCCGTCGATCTCCACGCCACCTTTTCCGCCGACGCGCCGATCGTCACACTTTTGGTGCCGATCCCGCAAGGGCAGACCTACGAGCGGCGCATCGCGGCGTTCGCAAAAGAATTCAGCGAAGGTCAGACGCGTTTCACACTCACGCTCGTTGGTGGCACCATTATACAGTATAGGGTCGCCCAATCGCCGACTGAGTTGAGTGCGGGCTCGATCAAAGCGACCGCCGAAGCACTGCTGACCGTGACCGATGCCACGGGCGGCGTGCGCGGTTTGACCATCGGCTGCCGCGAGATGACTCTCGCAGGCAAGGTGCAAAAGGTCAGCGGCCCGGATTTCGAGTTCGCCGTGGATGGCCAACGCCTGGCCGATGTTCAACCGATTCGGGTGCCCGAAGGCTTCGCATGGAAGGAAACCCCGACGGGAATCGTGCCGGACTACCATCCGCGCACGAAAAAGAAGACCCCATGAAACACCACCGCTGGCTTCGGGCAGCCGTCATGCCTGTACTGTGTTTATTTGCTCTCGCTTCTCCCCTGCGGGCCGCCGAGACCTCGGGTTTCTCCCGGCAGTTTTTGGCCCAAGTCAACTTGGATGCGCCTGGACTGGGGGAGGCCAAGGCCTTGGCCGCCAAAGGAGACTATGATGCCGCTCTGGCCGCCTGGCGTGATCACATCGTTTACCGCCTGCGCGCCATGCCACTCGGTGAGTTCGGCTGGCATGGCAACCAGGGGCACCCCACCAAACAGGAGGCGGTAGAGAAGCAACTGGACAAGATGGAACTAACGCCGGACGAAATCGGTGACTTCAGTTTCGGTGCGCCGATGGCCTTCCGATACGCAAAAACCGGCGAAGGCCGGGTTGTTCAGCGCTGGTTTGAATTCATGGATCAGGCTGCTGCCAAGGGGCTGATTCAGAAATCGTCCTCATGGGATGTCGGCACTTACACGGTCAAGTGCCTGGGTGCCTTCGCGAAACTCCTGCCCGACGATCAACCGCGCGATGCGGATATCTGGAAACGATGGGGCCCGGTGCTGGCACCGCGCGCAGGCAAGGTCACCCCCGAAGGACTGGCGCTGTTCCCGCCAGAAACCCTGGCCCGCCTCGCTACGGCCGTCGCTCTCGAGTGGCCGGACAGTCCGACGGGGCTGGTCATGTTCGCCAAGGCGGGACGGGTGCCGAACCAGCGGCTGGGCGGCCTGAAAAGCCTGATGCTGGTCGCGGTTGCATTCGATTCGCTCAAACGTGCGCCCGACCTGCAGCAGACCACCAGCAAAGCGATTCAGGATGTGGCCCGGGACGCGTTTTATGCCGATGGCGGCGACCTCGAGCAGTCGTTCAACTACAACTTCGGCGATGCCAAATCGTTGGCCGAGCTCGTTGCGATGTTCGCCGATCCGCGCCCCGCCTGGTGCGGCGAGGTCGAAGCGACCGTCGCCCGCTTCTACACGCTCATGAGCGGTCTGACCACCCCTTGGGGCGGGTTGCCACGGGTCGGCAACTATGGCGGGTCCAATGTTACAGCGCTCTGGAAGGACGCGACAGTACGCGGCCAGTGGCAGGCTCAGATGCTCAAAGGCACGTCTTCCGGCGGTGCCGACGCCGCCCGCGACGAGGCGGGTCGGCGGATCGTCAATGGTCTTTTCGGCGACGGCAACGAACCGCCACCCCTGCCGTTCACGTCGGTGGCGTTTCCGTATAGCGGATACTACATCCTGCGTGGCGGCTGGCGCTGGGATTCGCCGTATGCCTTCTTTATGGGTGCTCGTCCCGGGCGAGGGCATTCCATGCGTGACCGCAACAGTTTGCAGCTTGCCGCGTTCGGCCGACGCCTCATCGTCACGGCCGGACCGGGCACCTATGGTTTCGGCACCATGCCCGATTCCGTCCGCCGCTACTTTGACGAAGATTCCGCCTATAAATGCAACACCGTGCTCGTCAATGGTCAGCGGCAGACCCAGGCAAATGGGGTGGCGCTTTGCGCCTACCGGCAGCCGATTCCGCTTCGCTGGCATACTTCAGCGGCGTTTGATCTGGTCGAGGGTGTCCACGATTCCGGATACGGTGAGAATTTCAATGTCAACAAGAAGGGCAAGCAGGCCATTGATACGGGAGTGATCCATCAGCGGCAGCTACTCTTTCTCAGGGGCGACATCCCCCTGTGGGTGGTCACCGACCGGATGCTGGTGGAGCCGACCGCCGGCCAGGGATCCCGCCAATACACCCAGATGTGGCACTTTCCCCCACCCGCCGCCGCAGGTTTCTCCCAGGAGCAGGTAAATGTGGATGAAGCGGCCCGCTGTGTGCAGACGACCGATCCGACTGGTCCGAACCTGCTGCTCCGCCACTTCGCGCCCCAGCCTCTCCATTATTCGACCTGCTGGGGAAAGGAGGATGAACCGGCTCTGGGCTGGTATGCGCACGGCCTCGGCGATCCGCGGCAACCGGCCGTGGATTTGCACGTTAAATGGGAGGGGGAAGGGAATCAGACCGTGGTGACCGTTCTGGTGCCGACGCGCCCGGGCGAGAATCCTGTGAAGGAATGCCGGGATCTTTCCGCCGGCGGAGTCTGTGGATTCCGGATGATGCTGGCCGACGGGAGGACTCTCCACTATCTGGCGGCAACTCAGCCGGCGAAATTGCAGACCCCGCAGATTGCGGCCGTGGCTTCGGCATTGTTCGTGCTGAGCGATGCCCGCGGAACGCTGCTGAACGGCATGGTGCTGGACTGTCAAAATGTGACGGTTGGCAAATCCTCAGTTCAACTTCCATTGCCGGATGCCGGTTTTGAACTCAGCCCGGAAGGTCAAATCCACGCAACGCCCATTTTCAAGCGGCTGGTACCAAACATTAGCCCGCCCGGAACCTCTTACGCCGATTTCGCGCTGGCCGAACCGGCGACATTGTGCAGTCCGCAGTCCGGCCTGCAAATCCGCTTCACCACCGATGGGAGTGATCCCGACGAGAGATCGCCACTCTACACCAAGCCGGTCGCTATCACCGTGCCCTGCACACTCAAGGCACGCCTGGCCAAGGGTCATATTCTTTACCCGGATATCGCCACGGAGACGTATTCGCTGCTGTCGAAGATGCGCGCTCCGGAGGTGCTTTCCGTATCAGTGGAGAATGGACTCCGCTATGCATACTATGAAGCGGAGCCCAACGACAACGACAGCTGGAAGAAACTAAACGAAGCCGTCCGCACCGGCGGGATTCCCAAGAAAAGAGGTGTTCTCGACTATCTCTCCGCCACCCCCTGGGAACGTCAGGGCAAAACGGCGCTCGTGTTTTCCGGATACCTGAGTGTGCCGCGTGACGGCATTTACCGCTTCACGGTCAAAGGGCCGGGGCTGAGTCTCTACATCCACAATCCGGAGCGCGAGACGGCGGCGCCCGTTTCCCTCGTCGCCTCGGCCACTGGAGAATCCGAAAAGAGCGGCGAGGTCGCGCTTCAGGCCGGCAAGCACTGCCTGCGGGTCGAGTATACTTACTACTGGGGCGAAAAGCTGCCGGCGGAACCGGTTGACATCAGCGGCCCCGGGCTTCCGCGCCAGCCACTGCCCAAAGAGTGGCTGTGGCGGGAAAAAGAGAAAAATTCAAACGATTCAAAACACTAAATTACCGAAAGGCAAATCATGAATAGTGCAATTATCAAGACAGTCTCAATGAGGCTCGTGCAGATCGCCAGCTTTGTCGTGTTAGCAATTCTGCTGGTCGCCGCTGCCGCAGCCGCAACCTCAGAACCCGTTGTCCGCGAGACGCGCTGTCCGGAGTTTCAGTTCATGGCCTCCGTGCCGTTTACAGACGCTCAGGGCAAGCCGAAGCTCACCACCGCACACCTGTGGATTCCGGAGAAATGCCGGATCATTCGTGGCATAGTGCTCGCTCAGCAGAATGTGGCGGAACAAGGCTTTTCGGAAAACGCAGCCATTCGCCAGGCGTGCCGGGAAACGGACATGGCCATCGTCTGGTTCTATCCGGGCTTTGCTCCGACCTTCAGCAATGCCGATCAGGACGGCGCGGTCATGCAGAAAGCATTGGACGAACTGGCCGGGATCTCCGGTTATGAAGAGATCGCCACCGTGCCATGGCTGCCGTTCGGTCACTCCACCACGGGGGGGTTCGTGCAGAATTTGGCCAACTGGAAACCCGACCGATGCATCGCGCAGATCGTCTTCAAATCCCACGTGGATCTGACGCTCCCGAACAACCGCCAGGTCCCTCTCTTCGAGTTGGCCGGCAACTTCACGGAATGGAACCAGCAGAAGAAAGACTGGACATGCAACACTCCGAACTTCTGGGGGCCGGCCGCCATCGGCAAAGACCGGGCTACGACCCAGCGGCCCATGAGTTATTTGCTCGAATGCGGCAGCAGCCATTTCGTCATGACCGACACCGAAGCGGATATGATCGCGATGTATATCCGCAAAGTCGTTCCAGCCCGCCTGCCGGCCGGCGGCGGAGGCATCCTCAAACCGGTGGACATTGACAGCGGTTGGGTCGTTGACCTGGACATGACCAACCCCAAGCGATCCCCGGCGCAACCGGCGAAGTCCGCAACGGACAACGCCAGGAACGGGGTCTGGTTCTTCGATGAGGAAATGGCCAAGGCCGTCGAAACACTCATGAGCGTCAACTGGACCCGCAAGACCCAGATTCCAGTAATCCTCGGCAACGATGGTTCAATCCCGGCCGTTCAAGACAGCGGCTTGTTCACGGGAATCACCCCCGTTGCCGGAGAGGACGGTGTCACCATCACTCTCAAGACCACTTTCCTCGACAGGATTCCCGCTAACTTCACCACGGGCGCGGGCCAGGAGCTCGGGCATTCGAACAAGGGTAAAATCCAAATCGCCTGGCTCGGTGGTAATGCGGTTGTGGCCGGACCTGACACCATCCGCATGATTGTCGACCGCCGCCGGACCATCTACAGTTCAATGATCTATGTCCGGCATCCGGGTGACGACGAATACCGCCCGTCAATCCAGCCCTTCGGCGTGGGACTCCTGAGTCACAAAACCGGCAAGCCCCAGACCATCACCTTCCCGGAAATCCCGGATCAAACGGCCGGAACCACGCAGCTTGAATTGAAAGCCGTTTCCGATGCCGGGTTGCCTGTGGAGTATTGCGTGATCGTTGGGCCGGCGCGGGTTTCCGGCAAGACGCTGACCTTCACTGACATCCCGCCACGCAGCCGTTTCCCGATCAAGGTCACAATCCTGGCTTACCAGTATGGCCGTTCGATTGAGCCCGCAGTGCAGTCCGCCGGCTGGGTCGAACGCAGCTTTATGCTCACCCCGTGCGTCGCCACCAGCCCGTAACGGTGACCATCCTGCTGGCGCCAGCCCCGCATGGGGATAACTCCCCTCTCCCCACACGTAGTCGTCCGGCACCGTAGGGGCCGGCAATCTCTTGAATTCACCACGAAGCTCCACGAAGAGATGAGAGGGAGGAGCCCGGAAAATGTTTGAACGGATGGCTCGGATTTATACCATCTCTTCGAGTGGAGTGGATCATTGGCTGGAAGCCAATGCGACGTAGCATCGGCATCCTGCCGATGTTCTGAGTCCATTTATTTTACAGAGTTGGTATGATACAGATCAAGGCATGCAGGGAAAATCAGGACGTGCCGCACGCGTCCGCCAACACGCCCTACAAGCCGCGTCCGTGCGGGACGCAGGTACTGGGTGTTTGGAGGTCTTCACTTAATTCCTAATTTCCAATTCCTAATTCCTAATTCCCACCAGCCGGCGGCGGCGGAGAACGAGGACTGCGCCGCCGAGGGCGATGGCGGCCATGTAGCTCCATGTCGCGGGTTCGGGGACGGCGACCAGCTCGTAGCCGGCAAACATCGCGCCGCCTCCGCCGACCAGCGTTGTGCCGCTGTCCGTGTAGAAATTGATGCTGCTCAGATTTGCTGTCCATCCGGAGGTGCTGCTGACCATGAGCTGTTCGTTGCCTCCTGGCGTGCGCGGGGTTCCGGTCCAGTTCCAGATCTGGATGGTTTTCGTGGCGGTCCACGATGTCACGGCTCCGAGCGTGAGGATGTCGGTGCCCGAGGAGAGCCCGAAATCAATGATCGAGTTATCGGTCAGCGTCAGGGCGCCGAGCGCGGTGTTAATTCCGGTTCCGGTTTTGATCTCCACTTTTCCACCGTTCAGCGTCAGGGCTGTTGAATTGCTTGTCGCCGAATTTGCGCTGAGCAGAAGCGTGCCGGTGGTGGTGACGGTAATGGCCGCGGTGTTGCCGAGAGCGCCCGTTGCGCCCGCTTCGAGCGTGCCCTCCGAGACGGTCGTCGTGCCGTTGAAGGTGTTGGCGGCGGTGAGGACGAGCGTGCTGTTGCCATCCTTGATGAGAGAGCCGCCCGGGCCGGATATCACCCCGGCGAAGGTCGTGGTGCCGGTGGTGGTGCCGACCGTGAGGGTGTTGGCGTTCAGATGGACGGCCGAGGTGATTCCGCCAGTGAGCGACGCGACGGTTTGGTTCGCGCCAAGGGCGAGCGTCGAGTTGCCCGAACCCGACGGGTCGATGCTTACCGCCGAGCGGATCGCCGCGGGCAGGGCACCGGCGGCGTTCGCGTTGAGCGTCGCCCCGTTGATGATCGAGGTCGGCCCGTTGTAGGTGTTCGCTGTGGCGAGCGTCGTGGTGCCGCCGTCCACGACCAGGTCGGATCCGGCATTCGAGCCCGCGATCGTGCCGGTGCCGCTGACGGTGATGCCGCCCGTCCCGCCCTTGAGAGTGAGGACCGTGCCGTTCTTGGTGAGCGTGCCGGTGAGCGTCAGCAGGCCGGTGCCGCTGTTCTGGATCGTGTCAGAGCCATTGCCGAGAGCGTTGATGTTCTTGGCCAGGGTGGCACCGCCGGTGCCGGTGTATTTCAGGATGCCCGAGCTTGTCGAGGCGACGCCGAGGTCGAGGGTGGCGTTGGCTCCGAGCGACTGGGCGCCGGTGGCCGAGGCGTTGCCGGTGGTGAAGGAAACCGTGCCGTTCAGGACGTCCGTCTTGCCGGTGTAGGTGTTCGCGCCGGAGAGGGTCAAAGTGTCAGCCCCGATTTTTGTCAGCCCGTAGGACCCGCTGATCGTGTTGCTTAGCGTGATGGCGCCCACGCCGCCGATGCTGCTGGCGGCCCCCAATGCCACCGTGCCCGCATACGAGGCGGCCGTGCCGCTGCTGTTGACCAGCGCGCCGCCGCTGTTGATGCCCGTGCCGTTGATGGTCAGAGGATAGTTGTTCGCAACTGTCTGGCCGTTCAAATCCAGGACGGCGCCGGAAGCCACCGTGACCACGTTGTTGTTAAGCCCCAACGCGGTGGCATTGCCCAATTGCACCGTGCCCGCGCTGATGGTGAAACCGCTGCCACCATATGCAAATGTGTTCGCGCCATTTAAGATCAACGTGCCTGTGCCGACCTTGTTCGGGGTGTAGCCATACCCCCCCGTGAGGATCCCGTTGAGAGTTATGTTGCCGGACCCGCCGATGGTAGTGGGGATGGCGCCCGTCATCGTCACGTTGCCCGCATACACAGCACCCGTGGCGCTGCTGTTGGTCAGCGCCGCGATGCTAAATCCTGAGCCATTCAAGGTCAGGGCATTGGTGTTGGTCACCGTCTGGCCGTTCAAATCGAGAGTCGCTCCCGATGCGACGCTCACCGCGCTGGTGCTGTCACCCAGCGCCGTCGCGCTGCCGATTTGCAGCGTGCCCGCGCTGACGGTGGTGCCGCCGGTGAAGGTGTTCGTGCCGGAGAGGGCCAGGGAGCCGATGCCGGTTTTGGTGAGGGAGCCGCCGGTGCCGGTGAGGTTGCCCGAGTAGGCGGTGTCGAACAGGTTGCCGCCCACGGTGAGGGCGACGGCGGCGGCCGAGGCGTTGGTGAGGGCGAGGGCTTTATCGCCGCTGAGCCCGCCCAGGGTGGCGGCGGTCAGGGTGCCGAAGGACAACGTGCCGGTGCTCGTGTAGTTGAGCGTGCTGTTCTGGAGGGCCAGTTGGGAGCCGAGGGTCAGCGTGCTGCCGCCGGTGATATTCGTGGTGCCCGCGAAGGTGTTGACCGTCGTGAAGGTGACGTTCGACGCGCCGCCGGTCGAAATATTGTTGGTGAGTGTCACGCTCAACCCATTGACATAGTTCACATAAGTTCCCCCCGGGATGTTGGTGCCCGTGACAAGCTGCCCCTTGTAAACATTCCCCACGGTAGAGAGGGTGTAAACGTTCTGAGCGGCTACCCCGGATCCGTTGACCGTGCCGTTGAAGCCGAGGGTGGTGCTGCCGCCGCCCGCGATTTCGAGGGTGTTCGTGGCGTTGGTGCCACTCAGGCTGTTGGTGGCGACCGCGCCGCTGAGGGTGTTGCCGAAGGTGTAGTTGCCGCTGTGGCTGAGGATCAACGCGCCGAGGTTGGAGACCGTCACGTTGGGGTCGATCCCGCCGCTGTTGCCGGTGGCGGCGCTGCCGATCTGGAGGGTCGCGCCGTTGGCAATATTCACGCTTGGCATGATGATATTTGAGGCAGGGAAAGCAGCCCCGCCGATGGCGCCGCCGCTTTGGAAGGCGGCGGTGATCGAGGTGCCGTTGGCCGAAGCGTTGTTGGAGATCGTCACGCTGACGCCTGGATTAATCGCCGTCACGACGTTCGGGAGGCCCCCGTTCGGCACCGGCAGGTAAGTGGCAATGGGAGTAATCTCCTGGCCAATGAAGAGGCCCGTGGTGTCGGACATGGTCACGACGTTGGAGCCGAGAGTGGTGGCGATGGTTTTTACCGAGCTCTGCGTGTAATTGCCGGTGGCGATGACCGTGCCTTCGAGCACGTTAAACGAGGCGGAGTTCACATTCACGCCGTTGAGAATCACGGTGCCGGCTCCATTCTTGAAAAAACCGCTCGAGCCGGCCTGGTCGGTGATCTGCGAATTGATGATCAGGTTGCCGAGCGTGTTGTTTTGGAAAATTCCCAGTTGGGTCAGGTTGGAGCCTGTCAGGAAGCCACCGCTGATCGTCGAGTCGTGCGCCCCCGCGTTGGCAGTCATCAGGATGGCTCCGCTGGTGATTTGGAACACTTTGGTTCCGTTGAGGGTCAAGGTCTGACCGGCGCCGGTGGCCAAGGTGTCGTTGAAACGCAACGTTTGCGCCTGGCTACCAGCAGCGAAGGTGCCGCTGGTGACGATGTCCGCCATGCCGCCAATCGTGGTGGCCGTGTTTTTCGTGTAGGAGGAGTCGGCAAAGCCAACGAGGTTGCCCGACGTATTGACGGTCGCCCAAGTGGATTTGTTGACCGTTGCCCATGCGTAATTATTGCCGCCGCTCCCATGGAAACCCTTGTCGAGATACGAGCCCGGGGTGGTGTCGTTGACGCCGGCCACGGTGACGTTGCCGCTGGTGGAGACGTCCATGTATGAGCTGCTGCTGCTCCCCCCGCTGATGTTGCCCAGGTTCACGGTGAGCGAGCCGCCAGCGCCGGCGTTGAAGACCAGGTTGTTCATGCCGCCGAGAACCGTCGTCGCGGCGTTGCCTCCCAAGGGGCTGTTGGTGGCGCCAAAAGTCTGGCTGTTGGCGACGCCGGCCGCGCCCTGAATGATGAGGGTGTCACTGACCCCTGCGACGCCCAGTTGGAGGAGGCTGTTGGCGTTGATGATATCCGAGGCGGGCGCGCCGGATGCACTGAAGTCGAGACTGAGGGTGCCGTTCTGCACCGTCGTGATACCGGTGTAGGTATTCGCGCCGGTGAGCGTGAGGGTCCCCAACCCGGTTTTGGTCAGGCTCGCGTTGACGCCGCTGACGACGCCGCCCACGGAGATGGCGTGGCCGTTGGTGTCTAAGGTCGCTGTCAGCCCCGAGGCGATCGTGACGGCGCGGCTGCCCAGCGCCACGTTGCCCGCGGCCTGAAGGTTGGCGTTGCCGGTGAAGTTGAGCGCGCCGCTGCCGAGGCTCCCTGCCGAGGCGACATTGAGGATGCCGTCCGCGAGGTAGGTGCCGCCGGCGTAGGTGTTGTTGGTGTTCGTCAGGTAGAGGGCGCGCGGGCCGGACTTGGTGAGGCTCGAACCGCCATTGTCGATGATCTGGGAATTGATGATCATCCCGGTGGTCGCGCTGGCGTAGTAGCCCTGCACGACCCACAAGTCGCTGCCGGCAATCCCGGTGGCGAGCGTGCCGCCGGTGATGGTCACCGGAATAGCGGTGTTGTGTGTCGCCAAAATGCCGCCCGACTCGACCGTGAACGCGCCGGGAAGCGTGAGGCTGCCGCCCGTATTAAAACGGAGGCTCTGGCTCACTGAGCCGATGGCCCCGGAACCAGCAAGCACATCGGTATTCACTCCCGTCCCCCATACGCCCGCACTGGCCGTCGCGGCGGTCAAGGTGCCGTTGCCAGCCTTCACGAAATAGTTCGCGTCGGTCGTGCTGCCGCCGTTGCCGTAGGAATAGGTTGCGCCCATGAGGATGGCGTTGGCGCCTGTGCCGATGACATTGCCGGCCCCGCTCGGAGCATTCGTGAAGGAGCTGCCGGCCAAATTGACATAGTGCAGCACGCCGCCCACGCTGCGGGTGTAGGGATTCGCCCCGGTGAACGCAATCGAGGGGCCGCTGTTGACCAGGTAGCTGAAGAGCACATCAGTTCCTGAGCCGACCGTGAGGCTGGTGAAGCTCTGCCTGCCACCGGTCGAACCTCCCCCAAAGTCGAAGACGCCGCCGCCAGCGCCGCCCAGGGTGAGCGTTGCCAAGGGATTGATGGGATTCGTGGAGTTGGTGGTGCCCACCTGGAAATAGCCGCCGCCATTGACGGTCACGGAGGAAGTGTTGGCGAGAGTCCCCGTGGTCATGACGACCATGCCGAGATTGCTGGCGGTAAAGGCGGCACCAGACTGGCTTTGCACAACCGTCGCCCCGTGGTAAGTGCTGGCTCCGGTCAAGGTGATGCGGGGGCCGACGCCATTGTAGCCCGCGACCCAGGTGACGCCGTAATTGTTGCCGCCATCGCCGATGGCCCCGCCTTCGGTGAGGTAGTTGTTGACGGTGGTCACGGTGCTATTGCCCGCGAGGGTGACCGCTCCGGTTCCCATGTTCAGGTTATTGCCACCAGTCCACTGGTCAGTACTGTTGATGGGGCGGAAGGAAAAGGCGCCATTCCACACCTGAGCATTGTTGGTGCTCAACGTAAAGCTGGCGGCATTGACGGCCAAGCTGCCGCCGTTGATGGTCAGGGTGCCGTTGCCCAAAGCCGCCGCGTTGCCGATTCGCAGCGTGCCGGCGTTGAGCGTGATGCCGCCGGTGAAGGCATTCGCAGCGTTGAGGGTCAGGATGCCCGTGCCGTTCTTGATGAGGCTGTTGGCCGTGACGCCGTTGGAAATGACGCCCCCGACGATGAGGTTGCCGTAATAACCATCCGTCGTGATGGTGCGGGTGGTGCCCGTGCCGCCCAGAGTGACGGCTCCGGTGCCGAGGTTTATGCCCAGGTGATCGACTCCGCCAAATAATCCGGATGTCATCGAGGCGTTCCCAGAATACCCGAAGTCGCCGTTCCAGGCCTGCACGTAGTTGCTGGTGACAAAGGTTTGAACATTGGCAGTCTGGGCAAGGGTGCCGCCGTTGATGGTAAAGGTCCCGGCGGTGGTGCCGAGAGCTGCGGCGTTGTTGATGTTCAGAGTGCCGGCATTCAGCGTCATGCCGCCGGTGAAGGTGTTCGCGTTGCTGAGCGTCAAGGCGCCCGCGCCCGCCTTGATGAGGCTGTTGGCGGTCGTGCCATTGCCGATGACTCCGTTCAAGGCCAGGGTGCCCGCGTTGGCCGTGATGGTGCGCGAGGTGCCCGCCGTCGTGCCGAGAGAAACGGTCCCATACAAGTCGCCGATGCTCAGGTTGTTGGTGCCGGTGAAGGCGAAGTCGCTGTTCAAAGTCAGCGCGTAGCGGCTGGTGGTGATGGCCGCGCCGCTGGTGTTGTCGATGGTGCCGCCATTGATGGTGAACGCGGCGCTGCTGCTGCCGAGGGCGGCGGAGTTGTTGATATTGACCGTGCCGGCGTTCAGAATGAAGCCGCCGCCGAAGGTATTCGCGCCGGAGAGAGTGAGCGCGCCCGCGCCGGCTTTTGTGATTCCGGCTCCCCCCGAACTGGAGATGACACCGCCCTCCGTGAGGGTGCCCGCGTTGACCGTGATGGTTCTCGTGCCCGCCGCAGCGCCGAGGCTCACGGCACCTGTGCCGAAGGCCAGGTTGTTGGCACCGGTGAAGGCGAAGTCGCCGTTCCAGGTCTGCGCGTTGTTGCCGGTGGTGATGGCCGAGCCGGAGGTGTTGTCAATGGTGGTGCCGCCGGTGATGACGAATGTGCCGGTGCCGAGAGCGGAGGCGTTGTTGATATTGAGCGTGCCGACGTTGAGGGCCACGCCGCCGGCGAAGTTGTTCGCGCCGGACAGAGAGAGCGTGCCGCCGTTTACCGTCACCGCGCCGGTGCCGCCGATCTGGTTGCTCACCGTCCCGCCGTAAGTGTCCGTCCGGTTGAAGACCAGCGTGCCGTTGTCCGTGACAGCGCCGGTGCCGAGCGAGCCGGCCGTGCCCGCGTTGCCGATTTGCAGCGTGCCGGAGCTGATCGTCGTCGTCGTGCTCCCGTTGGTTGCGCCGGTGAGAATGAGAGTGCCCGCCCCGACTTTTGTGAGCCCGTAGGCTCCGCTGATCGCGTTGCTCAGGGTGATGTTGCCCGCGCCGCCGATGCTGCTGTCGGCACCCAATGCCACCGTGCCCGCATACGTGGTAGCGGCGCCGCTGTTGGTCAGGGCACCGGCGCTGCTCACGCCCGTGCCGTTGAGTGTCAATACCACGGTCGCCGTCGGCGTGGTCCCGTTCAGGTCAAACGCCGCCCCGGTTGCGCTCACTGTCACCCCGGATGTGTTAGACGTCCCGTTGCCCAAGGCCCCGGCAGCGCCAAGCTTCAGCGTGCCGGCGTTGACCGTCGTCGCGCCGGAGTAGGTGTTCGCGCCGCCCAAGGTGAGCGTGCCGGAGTTCAGCGTCACCGCGCCGGTGCCGCTGATCGCGTTGCTCACCGTCACGCTGTCCGTCCGGTTGAAGGCCAGCGTGCCGTTGTCCGTGACCGCGCCGCTGCCCAGCACGCCGGCCGTACCCGCGTTGCCGATTTGCAGCGTGCCGGAGCTGATCGTTGTCGTCGTGCTCGTGTTGGTTGCGCCGGTGAGAATGAGAGTGCCCGCCCCGACTTTTGTGAGCCCGAAGGCCCCGCTGATCGCGTTGCTCAGGGTGATGTTGCCCGCGCCGCCGATGCTGCTGGCGGAGCCCAATGCCACCGTGCCCGCATACGAGCCCGCCGCGCCGCTGTTGGTCAGCGCGCCGATCGTCGAGCTATATTGTCCATTGAGGGTCAGCGCTTGCGCTCCCACCGCTTGGGCATTGATGTCCAGCGCCGCGCCGGAAGAGACCGTTGTCG
>Ga0194039_1000169_pt1 | contig 42159 bp, 36 predicted proteins | sample JunL228m_MetaG_FD_148679 | JGI IMG/M metagenome (GOLD analysis project Ga0194039, IMG submission 148679) | Anoxic zone freshwater microbial communities from boreal shield lake in IISD Experimental Lakes Area, Ontario, Canada - Jun2016-L227-8m | ecosystem: Environmental > Aquatic > Freshwater >...
GTATTCTTTTTATTGAACTCCTCGCGCTCGATCATGAACTCCGGTTCAATACTGATCTCGGGCTTGGGGAAGTTGAAGGGTTTGCCCCAGTAGTCACCTTCCAGCATCACTTCCATGGTTGCTTTGAAGAGCAGGCGAACCTCGCGTTCGAATTCGCCATAGGTACGTTTGGGCGCAGATTTCCCATCCCATACCTTTCCTTTATACACGCAGGGCTTGTCCTGCCAGAGGGAGGGGACACCGGGCGTGAGCTGGATGGAAGAAAATACCAGCTGGCCGCCACGGGCAACCATCATCTGCGTCATCTCGTACACAAACATCTGAACCAGCTGTTTGATCTCTTCATAAGGCATGCCCTCGACAAAGGGGGCAAGGAATGTTAAAAAGTTGTAGTAACCCTGTCCACCGGCAAAATTTGTCTGGGCTGAACCCAGTGCCTTAACCGCATGAAGGATGGCAACCTCCGCACGCTTTGCCGGACCCGCTACAGAAGCTTTAGTGCCGGTACCATCCGGCATCAGACCATAATAGAAGAAGTAACGCAGGTCCCAGTCCTGGCAGAACGGGCGTGTGCCAAAATATTCTAGATCATGGATGTGCATCTCGCCAGACAAGTGATAGTCAGCTAGGGCCGGGGGCATCTGGAGCAGGTACTGTTCTTTAGAGATCTTATCTGCCTTTTTCTTGTGGCTGGTCTCGGCATTCTCCTGAAGGTTTGCATTATCGTGCGCTTCAAACCCCTTGCCCACGTCGATCATATGGGCATCGTAGACAGGAGTACCAACCCGAGTTGAGACATTCCGGTACTGAATCATACCCTTTTCGAGCAGTGTGATGTTCACAATCTCGCGGATGAGGGGACCGGAGAGGGATTTGAGCCCCATGCTCTTAATCTTGTGTTCCACATCGCGTGCGATCTCCTGCGCGGTCGCCTCATCTGCACCTTCGTACCCATAAAAGGTCTCGACAAGTTTGGTCTCTTCTACGATCTGGCGGACGATCCGGTCACGATTCCACTCTATGATATGTCCATCGCTCGTTCGCACCGGGGGAAGTGTCGGGGCATACGCTCCAAAGATGGTCTGCTGGCGTGTCTCTTTATGGGCTACCATCATCCACCCGCAATCAATTTGGTTATCTGTGCACCATCCAGTTTACCGGAGGGAAAGAGCACTTCAGAGGTGAAGAAGTCTTCATCCTTCTGCAGGACGGGAGCTTCGGAGACAAAGATCCCGTTCATCCGCAGCTCGGTGAGGGACTCCGCAGTTGAAAGATCGCGTTCCAAAAAAGCATAACCGCCCGTTTTCAAAAACCCTTTCAGGATCTCGCAGTTCGGGCAATATTCAAGCGTATATACAATCAATTGCGGATTTTTTTCTGGCATAAAAAATACCCTCACTCTGTCAGCTATCCATTTGGTATTATGTGAATAAAAAAATCATGGTTTGTGAACGCAGGTTTTCCGGGCAAAATAAAGACAGAACAAAACCAGATCCTAAAAAAACGATCACCATTTGTAGAGGAATAGAATAATAGTACCTTGAAATGGTAAGGGCATTTGTTGCACTGGAACTTTCCTCAGAGATTAAAGAGCAGCTACGCATAGCGCAGGATGTACTGCGCGGGTGCCAGGCGCGCCTCACATTTGTTGAACCTGCACTCATCCACATTACCGCAAAATTTCTTGGTGAGGTAGCTGATCAAAAGATCCCGGCTGTGATGGATGCACTCAGCACAGTGCGGGTTACTCCATTTTTGGTTTCTGCACAGAAAATTACGGTGAATAACCCGTCGCGTCCCCACACAGTCTGGTGCGCGATCGAGGATGCCGGGGGATCAGGACAGATTTTCAAGCTCATTGAAGATGCACTTTTCCTCTTGGGGTTTGTCCGCGAGACGCGCAGGTTTACTCCCCATGCCACTGTGGCGCGAGTCAAATATCCCGATCCATCGCTATTTGATGTTATTGGCCAACTGAGTGACAGGAAATATGGGAGCTGTACGATCAGCGGAATGAAATTAAAGAAGAGCACCCTGACCCCACAAGGACCGGTCTATGAGGATCTGCTGGAGGTAAAATGGTAACCCGGCTCGCACTCGAAGATACAGTTCTTGCAAATCTCCGCCCAACACTTGCCGAGCGCGAGCATGTCTGCGGCATTGCAAAACGCCTGCTGGATGCGATAGCAAAGAGCGGGAAGGCAAAGGGAATGGTCGTGGGATCGATTGCCCGTAATACGTGGGTAAGAGGTGACCGGGATCTCGATGTGTTCATGCTCTTTGACGTCAGCCTCTCCCGCGAACAGCTTGAAGAGGAGGGACTCTCCCTTGCACGAACGATTGCATTGAAGTTCTCGAAATCGTTTCACGAAAAATACGCCGAGCACCCGTATATCAATGCGGTCATCGATGACGTGGATGTTGACCTTGTGCCCTGCTACAATGTGGACAGCGCAACAAAGATCAAGAGCGCAGTTGACCGCACGCCGTTTCACACGCGTTATATTACCGATAAGATCAATGGCCTGATCGATGACGTGCTACTGCTTAAGCGGTTCACAAAAGCCGGGGGTATCTATGGCTCCGACCAGATGACCGAAGGGTTCTCCGGCTATCTCTGCGAGCTTCTGGTGCTCTACTATGGCGGGTTTAACCCGCTCCTGAAAGCCACAGCAGACTGGCATCCGCATATGATTATTGATCCGGAACATCATGGAGCAAAAGAGTTTGATGAGCCGCTCATTGTGATCGACCCGGTTGATCCGCGGCGCAATGTCGCAGCGGCAATGTCGCTTGACCGGATGGTGGAGTTTGTGGAACTTGCAGGTGGATACCTCGAAGCACCCACCGAAAAATACTTTTTGTTACCTTCTCGGCAAACGATAACTAAAGAAGAACTTGCTGAACTTCTGGCAAAGCGGGGCACGGGACTCTATGCGATTACGTTTACCACGCCACCTTACATTGAAGAAGTCATCGTCCCGCAGCTGAAGCGAAGCATGATTGCGATTGTAGAGCATCTCAACCGGAACGGGTTTGCCGTTCATCACGCTCACTACACTATGGAAGAGGAACGGTGCATGTTTCTGATGGAACTGCTGGTCACAGAACTCCCCAATGTCCGTATACACACAGGACCCCCGCTCTGGAACCGGACCAATGCGGAAAAGTTTCGGGAAAAACATGTGGTCTCTCTCTTACCCGGGCCCTATATCAATGAAGGGAAGTATGAGGTGGAAGTGCCCCGTGAATTTACCCGGGTTGAGGATTTGCTCAAATCAGAGACCCTGTTACAGGTACGGTTAGGCAAGCATGTCCGGCAGGTGCTTGCAAACGGTTGGGAACTCCAGAAGGGAACTGAATGCTGGCATGATGAGTTCGCACCCTTCATTGCAGGATTTTTTGACCGGTGCTCTCCTTTGGTGCGGGTCAAGCGAAAGTAAAAACGATGGAATTATTTTTTTGAATTTTTCTTGATTTTAGCTGAGGCCAGTTTTTCGATTGCAGCGGTATCAGCACCCGGACTTAGGATAAGTTTGTGATTCTGTACGGCACTGTCTACAAAACCTTTTCCGGTAGGAGTGCGGATGATCAAGGTTGTTTTGCCCGCAGGGCTCCCGATCGAACCGGCTGAGATATCTGATAACACTGCGGTGAGATCCGTACAGTAGTGGCAGCCTTTGCGGATGCAGGTATCGAGTTCTGCGAGCGGAACAATAGTCGTGGTGCCATCGTGTTTGAGGACTTCAAGTTTCCCTTTCACATCCAGTTTTTTGATCTCGTGCGGTTCTAACTTGAGTTGAGTGCGGAGTTTCCCTTGGATAAGCGCAGTGTAATCGAAGGTCTCGGTGCAGAACAAACCAATTACCAGCCGTATTGCTTTCCCATAGGGCTTAAGCAGATCGTTATCGCTCTCCCGCATGCGTGCAACTGCCTGTACTGCACAAGGAACACCGATGACTGCGATCCTCTTGAATTTTCGTTCAACAACCGCGTGCTTGAGCGCAGCAAGGAGCGGCACCCACCAGCTATAGCGGCTTCCTGCCTGCTGGATAAGCACATCGGATTTCGTGATGATGACTGACGACGGTCTGAGCGTCCAGCGATCTTCGGTCACCGTCACGATGGCATCGATAAGACCTTGATCCAACGCATTGGCAAGGATCGCAGTGACTGCTCCACCACTCTGTTTATGCGGGACTTCAAAGGCAGATTTCCCACACGCAAGATCGAGATACTTCCCGAGTGTCTCTGCCGGTTGTTCGCCCACACGGGGGCATACCGAATAACACGCTCCGCAGCTTACACTATCGGTTGCCTGTTTACAGTACCCATTGCTCTTTGGGGCAAGCACCATCTCCCCTTCATCAAAGGATATGGCATCTGCAGGACAGACCGCCACACAGGCACCACAACCTGAACATTTGCCCGTATCCCAGACATCACTTTTCAAATCTCGATAATTCTTGAGTGCCATCCTAATCACTCCCATGTGTATTTGTTTGCAAACGGCCGGGCACTTGCCGGTGAAATCCGCGTGTATTCAGAAGCAAGCAGGGGGGCTGGGTCGAGACCGAACTCCTGTGCAAAATCATCGATGATCGGTTTGATCATCGCTTTCTGTTCTTCAGTTGCCGGGGTCTGTTTAGCACCGACACCAAGATGCAGTTCATCCACCGGACCCCGCACAAGGATTTCTCCGCCATGAATACCGCTGCCGACACCTCGCTCCGATATTGGAGTTACACCATTAAGTCCCAAGACAATGAGAAGACCCCCGGCCATATATTCGCCTAAAAATGCCCGAGCTGCCCCACCGACAACAAGGATCGGTCGCTTCTCCATGTATTGTTTCATGTGGATGCCCCCTCGGTACCCGATATTGTCCCGGACATAGACCCTGCCGCCCCGCATGCTGTGGGCTACTGCATCGCCGGCGCTCCCGTGGATGATCACTTTGCCCTTATCCATGGTATTTCCGGGCGCATGATCGGCGTTGCCGTTGACAATGATAGTCGGCCCGCTCATGAACATCGCAAGATCCCCGCCCGGCACACCGTTCACAGTGATAGTGACACCGTTGCCTCTCACACCATCGCCAATAAAACGCTGGCCCAAAACATTATCGATGATGATCTCTTTTGCACCATCAGCAATCGCAGCCCGGATCTTCTGGTTCAACGGTGTGTAGTGGAGCCGGTGTGCATCGATACGAATCGTAGTCATCGCTTAAGCCCCCACGGTCTTGACATCCAGGACTTCCATCAGGCCTTCGTCGAGCATATAACCCCGTAGCCGGTCGCGGTTGCCCCGCAGGCTCTCGATGCTGTTGATACCGGCAGCCCCCATGAGTTCTGCCAGTTCCAAAGTCCAACCGTGGATGAGGTTTTCCACCTGCAAGGAATTGGTTTCGGGATCGAGTCTCTTTACCAGCTCAGGTTTCTGGGTGGCAATACCCCACGCACAATTACCCTGATAACAGGTACCGCAGACCCGGCAACCCATGGCAACCAGTGCGGATGTGCCGATGTAGACTGCATCAGCACCAAGACAGATGATCTTTGCTACGTCAGCACTCTCGCGGATACCACCGCTTGCAATGATCGAGACTTTGTGCCGTATACCCTGCTGACGGAGTTTGGCATCAACGCTGGCTACCGCAGCTTCAACCGGAATACCCACGTGATCCCGGAAGACCCGGGGGGCGGCTCCTGTTCCTCCACGGAACCCGTCAATGACTACGGCATCAGCAGATGATCGCGCAATACCCGCAGCAATCGCAGCAGAGTTGTGGACTGCGGCGATCTTTACAAAGACCGGTTTTTTCCATTCGGTGGCTTCTTTCAAACCTCGTACCAACTGCTTGAGATCTTCGATACTGTAGATATCGTGGTGCGGAGCGGGGCTGATCGCATCGCTTCCTTCCGGAATCATCCGGGTGCAGGAGACATCAGCACAGACTTTCTCCCCCGGTAGGTGCCCACCAATTCCCGGTTTAGCTCCTTGTCCGATCTTGATCTCGATGGCAGCTCCGCGTTCGAGATAGTTGATATCCACACCGAAGCGGCCGGATGCTACTTGTACAATCATGTTCTTCTGGTATGGGTAGAGCGACTCATGAAGTCCTCCTTCTCCGGTTCCCATAAAAGTGCCAATCCGGCTCACGGCTTTTGCCAGAGCAGTCTGGGCGTTTAAGCTGATGGCACCATAGCTCATGTGCCCGATCATGATGGGGGTCTCGATCTGGAGATTGGGGGTGAGTTTAGTGATGAGTTCAACCTCGCCATCCGGAAGCTGCTTTAACGTGAGCGAGGAAGGTTTCTTACCGAGATAGGTGCGCAACTCCATTGGTTCCCTGAGGGGATCGATGCTCGGGTTGGTCACTTGGCAGGCATCCAGCACCAGTCGGTCAAAGATGACCGGGTATGGTTGTGCATTGCCCATGCCGGCAAGAATAATTTTGCCGGTTTTAGCTTGGTTGAAGATCGCTTCCCTGACTTCCCGGGTCCAGAGCGGGTGGCTCCGGTAATCATTCGGTTTTTCTTCGATATCGATCGCATCGCGCGGGCAGAACGCCAGACAGCGGTGACAGGCGACACAGTTCCGGGAATTTATCCGGATATCGTCGCCTTCTTTTCTGTACACGCCATACGAGCAATTCTCCACACAGCGTCCGCAGGACATGCAGCGGTCAGGATCAATAGAGACTTTGAATTTGAGAGGTGTGCTCCCGATGCTCATGAGTACAACCTCCCAATCACCGGTTCACCGGCTTTTGGCATGGAGATGTTCTCAACATCCGGATCGATCCTGCGGATAGCCGCTTCTTCGCTGGAGATATAGAGACGATCTCCGGATTCCCCGCTGACGAGTGGGCGGAGTTTGATCCGGTCCGTAAATCCCACAAGCGCATTTTCATTTGCAACACAGATTGCAAACGGGCCGTTCATGAGCGCAGGTCCATAAGCGAGACGTATGGCCCGGTTGAGCTCCTGCTCTTTTGGCGGCATCCGGTCAATCTCTTCCCAGAACGGGGGGGCCAATGCCCGCACAGCCAGTTTCTCGGAGAGCCCGTGTTTCCTTACGAGTAGATCTACTAAATATGCAACAACTTCTGTATCGGTAAACATCGTACATTTGTAGCCATAACTCTCAATGTAGCGCCGGTTTGTACCGTATGAAGTGATCTCCCCATTGTGCACAACACTCCAGTTCAAGAGATTGAACGGGTGTGCTCCTCCCCACCAGCCGGAAGTATTTGTCGGGTACCGGTTGTGGGCTAGCCAGAGGTATCCTTTGTAATCTTCGATCCGGTAAAAGTTTGCTACATCTTCAGGCCAACCGGCTGCCTTAAAGACCCCTAAGTTTTTTCCCGAAGAGAAGATCAGGGCACCGTTCTTTTCAGCGTTCACCTTCATGACCAGATGGGTGACGATATCTTCATCGGGTGTGGTACTTTTGGGCATCAGGCTGCGGTCAGGGCGGAAAAAATATCTCCAGGGTGTGTGGACTTTCCTGATTTTGGGCTGCTCATATGTCTTGATCTGCTCATCATGAACGATTGTTCCCCATTTCTCAAGCAGGTTGTCTAACTGAACTTTGTTCTCACGGATATTGTCAAAGAATACATGCAGGGCATAGTAGTCCTTGTAATCCGGGTATATCCCATAGGCAACATAGCCGGCACCCTCTCCGCTCCCCCGCTCATCCATCATGGCGAGCGACTCTTTAATCTTCCCGCCATCCATGAGCTGGCGGTTCCTGTCAATTACACCAATGATACCACACATATTATCACAGAGAACATTGATTCATTATACTGAGCCTTTCTTAATATTCCATTGAGCATTCGCTCAATAATGTAAGTGAAATAGATATAAATACGATTGGGTGGAACCTTTCTTCCATTATGTCAGCAGACGTAACGAAGATGCTTAAGAAAATTGAGACGGACAAAGTCAAATTTATCCGCCTTCAATTCACGGATATCCAGGGGATGCCAAAAAATGTCTCAATCCCCACCATTCAGGCTGAGAAAGCGCTGACTGAAGGGATCTGGTTCGATGGATCATCTGTTGAAGGATTTGCACGGATTGAAGAATCCGATATGATCTTAAAACCGGACCCGTCAACCTACGCGGTTCTCCCGTGGAGACCTCAGGAAGGAAAGGTAGCCCGCTTTATCTGCGATGTCCAGACATACGGCAACAAACCATTTGATGGGGACCCCCGATTTATCCTGCGAAAGACCATTGCTGAAGCGGCGAAGATGGGTTTTACTTTCAACACTGGACCCGAGCTTGAATTTTTCCTGTTCAAGATGTATGACGGCATACCCACAACGGAGTTTGTGGATCATGGAGCGTATTTTGATCTCGCTCCAACAGATTCAGCAGAAGATGTAAGACGCGATGTTGTTCTGGCACTGAGTGACATGGGATTTGAGATTGAAGCCTCCCACCACGAAGTCGCTGACAGCCAGCACGAAATTGATTTCAAATATGGCGATGCACTCACGACTGCCGATCGCGTCATCACGTTCAAGTTCGCAACCAAATCGATTGCCCTGCAATACGGTCTCCATGCCTCCTTCATGGCAAAGCCCATTGGCGGTATCAACGGCAGCGGTATGCACACCCACGGGTCGCTTTCCAAGAACGGCAAGAATGCATTCTTTGATGCCAATGCAGAACTTCAGATCTCCGATACCGCGATGTATTACATTGGCGGTCTCTTAAAGCACGCACGGGCAATCACCCGTGTAGCAAACCCGACCATCAACTCGTACAAGCGTCTCGTCCCCGGCTATGAAGCTCCCTGCTATATTTCCTGGAGTGCAGCAAACCGTTCAGCCCTAGTCCGGGTTCCTGCAGCACGGGGTAACAGCACCCGTGCAGAATTCCGTAGTCCTGATCCGATGTGCAACCCGTACCTCACCTTCGCCTGCATGCTTGCGGCTGGTCTCGACGGCATCAAGAATAAGATCATGCCACCGGAATCAACGAACACCAACATCTACCATCTCAATGCAAAAGACAGAAAGAGACTTCACATAGAAATGCTGCCCGCAAGTCTTACTGAAGCGAATGCTGCAATGCTCAAGGATGAAGTCATCTGCAACACTCTCGGCGACCATGTGGTAGAGAACTTAACCCGCATCGCAGAGATGGAATCTGATGCCTTCAGGCTCGCAGTTCACCCATGGGAACTGGACCGTTACCTGGCAACATACTAATATTTAATTTTTTGTCGGCAAGGTTCGGACTTGTAATCCGGTAACTTACTGTCGACCGTTCTATAATCCGAGATATTTGCAGATATGGCGAAATAATGGCCACTTTGTACTTAGTGGTGTTTGTTAACCACTCATGTGTGGAGTAATTCACAAAAAAATACGCAGATAGTTCCCGCCTTTAAGAACGGTTGCCAGTATGAAATAAATCTATCAAAGGTGAAAGACATGGCTTTAGACACCGGAGTTACTGTCTGGCTCATGGTCTCAGCAATGCTTGTGATGCTGATGACCCCCGGAGTCGGGCTCTTTTATGGGGGATTAGTAAGAAAGAAGAATTTTATTTCGATGCTCGCTCTCTCGTTTGTGGTTCTCGCTCTGGTGAGTATCCATTGGGTTTTGATCGGGTATTCACTCGCATTCGGTCCTGATGTTGGAGGTATTATAGGCAACCTGAATTACCTCGGACTCAATGGGGTCAGCGCAGACGCGGGGCCCGGGGGATACCCCCCGCTTGTATTTATGGTATTCCAGCTCTTTTTTGCTTCTGTGACGGTGACGATTGTTACTTCAGCAGTAGCCGAGCGTATCAAGTTCTCATCGTTTATTGTTTTTGTTATTGTCTGGCTTACGCTCGTTTACTGCCCACTTGCACACTGGGCATGGGGTGGAGGATGGGCTTCACAACTGGGTCTAATTGATTTTGCCGGTGGAACAGTAGTTGAGATCTGTTCGGGTTTTGCGGCTCTTGCGCTTGCTCTGGTAATTAAAAACAGGGCCGGATATGGTGAATATACCTTCGAACCACACAACATTCCGATGGCCCTTATCGGGGCAGCTCTTTTGTGGTTTGGCTGGTTTGGTTTCAATGCAGGAAGTGCACTTGCAGTTAATGGTATCACAGCAACTGCATTCATCACTACAAATACTGCTGCAGCGGCTGGTGCCCTGGCATGGATGTTTGCCAGCTGGTATCATGGCAAACCCAGTTCGCTGGGAATGGTGAGCGGAGCTATTGCAGGAATGGTTGCGATAACACCTGCAGCCGGTTTTGTCAGCCCGCTCGTTTCAATTCTTATTGGTGCTATTGCCGGAGTACTGTGTTATGGTATGATGCTTTTCAGGGTTAAGAAAAAATGTGACGAAAGTCTTGATGCATGGGCCATCCACGGTATGGGAGGTCTCTGGGGTACCTTTGCAACCGGCGTTTTTGCTGCTGCAGCCATTGGGGGATTTTCGGGCTTAATTGAAGGCAATGTTCACCAGTTTATGGTGAATACATTTTGTGCCGTTGTAGCAATGGTGTTTGCCTTTGGGATGACGTATTTTATTGCGACGGTCATCAACCGTGTGATGGGTTTGAGAGTCACCGAGGATGAAGAATATGTTGGTCTCGATATCTGCCAGCATGGAGAACGAGCCTGAAATCCAGTTATTATCACTAATCAATTTTTACTCTTCGTCATTTGCTGGGCACCCTACATGTTTAAGTGCAAAATTTTCATCCATCTGGCAAGTGATCTTTTTGCTTCCTTCTGTTTTTTTTACGTGTGAAAAACCGGAGATAAAAAATGCATTTATCCAAAGTCTAAATAAAAAAATCGTTGGCTTGCCATTGTCAACACTTACCCACCCATTTTTTATGAAAAGGTGTGAGATTACTGGTATGGATCCGCTTGTAGGCATTATAGTACTTCTTCTTGCGGCAAAAATCCTCGGTGAGCTGGTTGAATATCTCGGTTACCCTTCGTTAATTGGAGAAGTTCTTGCCGGCATCGCACTTGGACCATCGGTATTAAACTTCATAGAAATAAACCCCATCATCCAGTTTTTTGGAAGAATCGGGGTCATCCTTCTCCTTTTCATCACCGGTCTTGAGATAAACCAGAAAATATTCCGGTCTGCCGGCAAACAGATGCTCGTAACCGGTCTCATCACCTCAATGGTACCATTTATTTTCGGGCTCATCTTAGGCCCTCTTCTCTCTCTCTCGCCGTATGAGTCCTTCTTTGTAGCCATCCTGTTCTCACTCTCTTCTATAGCTATGACTGTCCGGCTCCTTTTATCGGTACGACAACTGAACTCAGATTTCGGTGTGATCATTGTCGGAGCAGCAGCAGTATGCACAATCACCGGTATTATCCTGTTTGGGATGCTGACATCAATCCAGCTCGAAGGGGTCATCACCCCATATTCCATAATCACCCCTCTTTTGATTACCCTCGCTTTCATCGTCATTATGACTACTGTGGGAAAAGTCATATACAAGTTTATTTTCAGCAGGGTACAGTTAGTCCAGAACCACGCATTCTCCTATGCAGCCGCTTTTATTTTTGCCTGTGGTTCAGCATTCATCTCACAATTAATCGGCATCACTTACGTTGTCGGAGCTTTCTTTGCCGGACTGGCACTCAGCGAAATTATTCACGAAGATCACAATCTTCACGAGACCCTGCATACCAGCGCATTCGGGGTATTTATAACGATATTCTTTGCCTCTGTGGGCCTTCTCATAAACCTCCCGCTGCAGGAGCTGCTCACCCCGATGATTATACCGCTTGTCGGTTTAGCTATTGCTACAAAAATCCTTGCGGGATTTATCGGGTCCTATCCGTTCCTCAAAGACCGGGGAACAGCACTCATAGTCGGTCTTGGCATGGTAACAAAAGGTGATCTCATATTAGCACTTGCTCAGTCTGCAATCTTGGCAGGGCTTATATCACAACAGATCTATACGGCTACAATTGTAGTTGTAATCGCAACTATTCTCCTGACACCGGTTTTCTTAAAAATAGGACTGGACCGGTTAAAAAAAGGCAAGAAAGAAGCGGGAATTACCCTTTCCGAGACAACTGTTGGATAACATATGCAATGATATCAGAAAGTTCAACACAACCGATGGCGATGTTCTGTTTATTTACTACAACAATAAATGACGAGTGGGAACGTTCCATCACAGAAATAGCCACAGTGATCCGGGCATCATCCTGTACAAGCATCCGTTCATCTGCGATTAGGTCCCCTGCGGTCTGCGCAGTGCCTTTTAAAAACCGATCAAAATTGCTGATCATCCGTTTGCTCTTCAGTCCGATATACGAACTGATCACTTCAACAATGTCCATTGAGGTAATTACACCCACAAACTTCCCACCGGGTTCAATGACAACAAAAGGCTGGTTTCCATCCTTTGAAAACCTTAAGAGAACTTCTTCAATGGGCAAGTCAGAGGGAATTAACAATGGGATGGGCTTCATCACTGCAGTTACGGCGTGCTGACACACCATGTGTTGTTCATCTTCCATATCTTTTCCCCGGTTTAGTATGAAATTTTACTTGGTTATCCCGCTCTATAATGCTATCGGACTGGTGATGTGGGGAAATGAACCCTCAAACGAGTGATCAGACTTTAGAGAACTATAACGTCATGTATAAAATCCACAAGCCTATATTTTTTTAATTGTTACCGCAGTCTCTTAATCTGTATGAGAGATTTTTTTTAAGTCACTCCATTAGAGTCTGGAAAAAGAGTAGCGCAAGAAGGCCCTGCGCGTTTTTTCAAAAACAGCAAAAAAATAGAAAATTACTTTTCTAATCTACGTATGAAAAAGAAATTGTTTTACATAATATTTATAAATGTAGGAATACAACTTCCTTCTATCAATTGTACAAATCTAAAAAGCAGACTCGCGGAAAAGAGATTGATCGAAAACCTGTGATTCAGCCACAAATCATCTACCCGGACTTAAAATCCGGCGTTGGATGCTGGCAAAAATTGCCTTCTGATTCTCGCGTGCCAGAGAAATTACTTAAGAACAAAATGTAAAAATGCAGAACGAAATTATGGAGAAATGAATGGCAATAGATACTGGAGCAACTGCATGGATCCTCGCCTCAACGGCGCTCGTAATGCTCATGACCCCGGCGGTAGGATTCTTTTATGGCGGGCTCGTGCGCAGGAAAAATTTCATATCGATGATTACCCTGTCGTTTGTGGCTTTCGCACTGGTGAGTATCCAGTGGGTATTGATAGGATACTCACTGGCGTTTGGAAATGATCCGGCCAATTCCTTCAATGGGTTTATCGGCAACCTGCAATACATGGGACTGAATAATGTGGGAATGGACCCCGGCCCCTACAGCACCGCAATACCCGGAATGCTGTTCATGGTATTCCAGCTCGTGTTTGCTACGGTAACGATGGCTATTGTGACTTCGGGTTTTGCAGAACGCATCAAATTTAGTGCATACCTTGTATTCGCACTCCTCTGGACAACGATTGTCTATGACCCGCTAGCTCACTGGGTATGGGGCGGAGGTTGGGCTGCACAGTTCGGTGCGCTTGACTTTGCCGGGGGAACGGTTGTGCACATCAGTTCAGGTTTTGCCGCGCTTGCTCTTGCCCTGGTCATAGGAAAACGAGTGGGCTTTGGCAAGTATTCCATGGAACCGAACAACATCCCGCTGACGATCCTTGGAGCGGCACTCCTCTGGTTTGGCTGGTTCGGGTTTAACGCAGGTAGTGCACTTGGAGCAAACGGTCTAGCAGCCCAGGCATTTGTTACTACAAATACTGCTGCAGCCGCAGGTGCGATGGCCTGGCTTCTGATCAGCTGGATTCATGGAAAACCGAGTTCTCTCGGATTTGTCAGCGGAGCAGTCGCCGGACTTGTGGCAATCACACCCGGAGCTGGGTATGTGACTCCCATGGCAGCCCTGCTGATTGGGGCAATTGGTGGTGCTGTCTGTTATGGCATCCTGCTCTTCCGCATGAAAAAAGGTCTCGATGAAAGCCTCGACGCATGGGCAATTCACGGAATGGGCGGCCTCTGGGGAGCGCTCGCAACAGGTATTTTTGCCGTGGCAGCAGTTAATGGTGCATCCGGTCTGATTGAGGGGAACGTACACCAATTCGTTGCCAACGCGGCAGGTGCATTCGCGGCGGTCATCTACGCATTTGTTGTCACATACGTCCTCGCAGTAATTATCGATAAAACCATCGGACTACGGGTCAGTGAGGAAGAAGAATATGTCGGCCTTGACATCTCCCAACACGGGGAGCGCTGCTAAAGGGGGGATACAACATGAAAATGATAAAAGCAATCATCAAACCGGAACGATTTGAATTTGTCAAAAAAGCACTTGAAGATAAAGGCTTCAACGGTATGACCATTACCGAGATCAAAGGCAGGGGCGAACAGAAAGGAATTACTCTTGAGTATCGTGGAGGTCAATATATCGTTGATCTCCTACCGAAAATTCAGTTGGAGATTGTTGCTCGGGATACTGATGTCGACATGCTCATCACCACCATTATTGATTCAGCACGGACCGGAAAGATTGGTGATGGTAAGATCTTTGTTATACCGGTCGAAAGATCTATCAGGATCCGTACCGGAGAAACAGAAACATAAGAAAAAACGAGAATCCGATAAAATTATTTTTTTACTTAAGCAGGGGCACCATCCCCTTTTTATTGGTTTTTTGCAAACACCAGAAGCGTCAATATATCACTGCTGCAGAATGATCCGGGTGCAGATGAAAAAGGTTATTGAAAATCCAGCAAGACCCGCAATTTCTGTTCAATGTGTGGAGATATCGGGTAATGAGACGGTATTGTCAATTGACCGGTGTCCTGCTGTATTGCTTCTTCAAGATCGTCTTCAGATATCCCATGTTTCTCATGATCCACAATTTCATGGAAGAATATCTTGCCACCGCCGGGCACTATCCGGCATAGGGTGCAATACCCTTCACCGGCTCGGATATAATAAAACGAAGAACCGATCAGCGAAGATTGGTAGTCCTGCAACTGTTCAAGAATTGCTCTATAGTCAGGTTCCGATGCATCAGGCATGATGTACCGCGGCATGGGATCCACAGGGCATATTTTTTTTGCGCTTGGCATTTTTTTCCCCTCTCACTTAGTTTCCCTTTCGACCAGTACGTTTGATACCGATCTGAGGTATGATGGAAGTATCCTTCCATTGTATAAATAATTATCTATTATTTTCATAAAAAACAAATTGAACCCTCATAGCAGATTGTTATTTAGTATAATGACAGCGATTTTATACTGCAATTATGATCCCGTGGCTGAGTTCTAATTTTAAAAATTTTAAACCAAATGCCAAAATCGCCCTCAACGCCACGCGGCACATGAATAAAGTCGAACGAAAAAAATTATTCTCTCCGGACATTGAACCGATGCGCACTGCAGAGGGACGCTGGTTCGAAGCAATCGTATATGAGATGTTTTTGGAGATCTCCAAAAACTCAGACCGGATAAAATACCTCGCTATGAAAGGCGCTGATGCTCCCCAGCAGCGTGAGGGGATCCAGCTCGGCCAAAATGGTATTTTTTATTCGAAATACGGAGACATTACAGTCAGAGGAAACGGTCAGGATCTTGCAGAGTTTGATCTGCTCCTTGTCGATTCGGACAACCATATTGCATTTGCTGAAGTGGTCACATCTCCTGCTGACTTGAAAGAATTTGAGCAGGAGATTGAGTTTAAGAAAAAACTTCTTGGTTATCTCTACAAACAGAAGACCACCCCATTCCTGTTAGTCTCCTCATTTGACCTTTCCAACTATTCCGTAGTCAAACGACTGGCAAAGGACAAGACGAATGCAATCATCCACACTAGCTCGTGCGAGCAGATCAAATCACTTGTGAAACATTACCGCCCCCGCATCCTCTATAACAATCCCGATAACCACCCAAAACTGATCCGGGCAACGGACATCCCAACAAAAAACCCTTTTGATTACAAACGGTATCACGATGAAGTGCGTAACCAGTTTTTTACAGAGATCGCAAAAACAGGTCGCAAAAATATGGAGATAACGAGCCAGACCGGGCAGATCGTTAAAAAAGTTTTATACGGTGGATTATTTCCCCCGGCAATAAAAGCGCTCTGTGAGTCCTACGGGCTATCGGTAAAAGGAAAGAAGATCGAATATGAAGATTTTTCAAAATATTATTCGAAAGCGATCATCGCAACCGATCTTCCCGGATTTGAGCTGATCATATACCTGCGATCAAAACAGAAGAAAGAGTATCATAAAATGATACAGGTAAAAGACGGGCACTTCAAATTCGAACGCCCGACACCGCCCAAGGTGGGATTCTTCCTCTGGTTAGAAGCGATCCAGCCATCACTTGGCACAAGAATTACCCTTCAGGTGCTTGACACGTTTTCTATAAAGGAACAGTCGCGGAAATAACAACCTCTCTTTTAGTATTTTGATCAGCTGGTTCGCATGATAATTTCGGAAGATCTTTACATAAAAAGGATATACTCCAGATTTGCCCGGAATAATTAAAAAAATTACCGGGGATAATTCCCCGGAGCAGACGTAATAATCTATTATGTCAGTTTAGTCGAGCAGCTGGCCCATCGCCTCGTCGTACCGTGCTGACATGACATAGTCAATACCGGAAACTTCTGCGGCTTCCGGGGTGAGTGCCATTAAGTCATCACGGGACATGGTCGAGAGCCGGAAGTTCCTGCTGCCGGCCATAAGCTGCTGGAGACCGGTCCTGAACTTCTGGGCATAAGTGTAGACACCGACTGCACCCATTGGGATCTCTTTCATGCGGGGACCGAATTTCTCCTTAAGGTCTTCATAGCAGACAAAGATCTCATCGACATTGTTGCCGTACTTGGAAACGGACTTTGGCAGGTCGCCTTCTTTGATCCACTTCTCGATGTTCTTGCCGACAAAGCCGGGGATCATGAGACCACGGCCCATGCAGACCGCTTTGACGTACGGGCTGCCCATGGCAAGTGCCTTGAATACACTGGGCTCATCGGAGAATCCACCGGCGAATGCGAGGTCCGGTACACGGAAGCCTTTCTTTTCCAGCTTGCAGGCAAACTCGTATGCCAGTGAATGGAGGTAGAACGACGGTATACCCCATTCGTTCATCATCGGCCAGGGGCTCATACCGGTACCGCCAGGGGCTCCATCGATGGTGAGCAGGTCAATCTTGGCTTCGGAACTGTACCGGAGGGCCATTGCCAATTCTACCATGGAGTACGCGCCGGTCTTTAAAGTAACGCGCTTGAATCCTATGTCTCGCAGGCGGTCAACCTCTTCTAAGAATCCTTCTTTGGTAACAAAGCCGAGCCGGGAGTGGCGCTCAAATTCCTTGATCGCCCCTGCCTTGTAGGCAGCCTGGTTCTCCTTGATGGTTGGGTCAGGTAGAACGATGTAGCCCCGCTTCTTGAGCTCGATTGCACGCTCAAGAGACTTGACCTTGATCTCGCCGCCGATGCACTTGGCACCCTGTCCCCACTTGAGTTCGATAGTGTTCAGGTTGTGTTTGCTGGCGACATACTCCGCGGTTCCAAGCCGGGTGTCTTCAACATTCATCTGGACAAGGATCTCTCCAAAGCCGTCGTGGAATTTCTTGTACACATTAATGCGGCGGTCCATCTCAGGAGACTCGATAACTTTACCCTTGTTATCGCGTTTTAAACCGGGATCAATACCGCAGACATTCTCACCACAGACAAGCGTGATACCGGAGATTGCTGCACCGATTGCAAAGTGTTCCCAGTTTGCACGGGCAATTTCTGTTGAGCCAAGAGCTCCGGTAAAGATGGGCAGGCGCATCTTGACTTTTTCGTCCCAACCATATTCGGTCTCGGTATTCACATCCGAAAATATCGCGGTGTCCGGACCGGCTTCGACGCCATCGGGAAGGCCGTTTGCACCGACTGCATACCCTTGGATATTGAGATGGGAATAATCGATCGGGTAATTCTTGTCTGCACCTGCAGTGATCTCACCGAACGGACCGGGATAGAGAACTTCCCTACCCCTGAACGATGATAACCAGATCTCACAGCTGCCTTTACATCCATCGATGCATCGGGTGCAGATACCTGAACACGGAGCTACATTCCGTGAACGGTTCACTGTTCCGTTTGCTTCGTTTGCATTTGGCTGTCTAAGATTCATTAATACACTCCATTTGAATAACGAAATCTCCTATGTGAAAACACGATAGGGAATGTTTGAGCAAGATTTATCTCAAACTAATTTTATTTATAACTCATTCAGTAATAAGCGCTTGCTTTCCACCCCATTATAAGTGTTACGGTTTTTTCTTGCGGTGGCAATACATTTCCACCCCATTTTTACATAAAATGAGATCAAAAAATGCAAAATTTTAAAAAAAAACAAAAAAAATCAAAAAACAAAAAAAATGAAAATCTCAGATCCTAATCAGATCATAAGCGCGGTTGCCCATGCTAATTTCTTCTGCGTACCGGATCTGCTTGAATCCATCCGTCTGGGCATGGACACCTTTGAACTTGTCCTCTCCCTTGTGATGATGGGCAGTCAGGAGGGTATCCTGAAATCCGTGCTGCTGGTTGACCAGATCGAAACTTGCTGCATCAATGGCAACCGGATCGAGCGAGGCAAGGATGCCGATGTCCGGAACAATAGGGGCATCACTGAATGGGAAGCAGTCGCAGTCGGGAGTGATGCGGATGAGAAAATTCATAAACCCGATCTTTTTCTCTTTTCCTTTCATTGCACCATACGCGTATTCAATCATCCGTTCCATAAAAATCGGAATATCAGTCTCCCAGTTGATATCGATCGCGTGTTCCCCGCAGACATGCATACACTCAAAACAACCAATACAGAGCGCCTGATCGATCACCGATTTGTCCTTCTCAATGCTGATCGCTGATTTCGGGCAGACCTCCATGCACGAACCGCACCCGGTGCACTTTTCAGATATCGAAAACGGGCGGGCATTGTGTTGCGCACGTTTGCCTTCCGGTGGTGCACATCCCATTGCGAGATTCTTGAGCGCTCCACCAAAACCGGATACTATATGTCCTTTGAAATGACTCAGGACAATCATGCTGTCTGCTGCGGCAATATCTCCGGCAATAGTGACCGTGCTGAAATGTTTTTTGTTAATCTCTACCCGGGCAACATTTTTACCAGACAATCCATCTGCGATGATGACCGGGGCTCCGGTCACTGCATAATCGAACCCATGCAAAATGGCAGTAGTGATATGCTCCACCGCATTTGACCGGCTCCCGGAATAGAGGGTGTTGGTATCGGTTAAAAATGGCAATGCCCCGCACTCTTTTATTTTTTCTACTACTTGCCGGACATAGACCGGGCTGATAAAACCATCATTTCCCATCTCACCGAAATGGAGTTTGAGTGCAGTCTTGTCATGGGGTGCAATGAGTGCTGAAAATCCCGCACGATCAAAGAGTCGCCGCACCTTTGCCGTTGTGCACTCCTGGTCGGAACTCGCCCTGAGGCTTGCAAAATAGACCGGACTTTTCATGAGATTTCTCCACTGGATGGAGGTTAAGGTTCAAAGAGAGAATAATCCATCGGTGGCAATAAGACAAAGGTATTGAAGTTGCGGTCTGTACAGCTAGGTTCTCAAATTGTTCAGGAAATAAATTTGTTATGACCGGAAGGAATCATTCTTCATCGTCAAAAAGAACCAAAACCCATCAGGTAACCGGTTCAAAGAATTGTTTAAAAAAAAGAGAAAGTGTGGGGTTTATTCCCGCTTGCCGAGATGGTGATCAAGGTAAAAGAGATGGCCGGCCACATCGCCGACTGTCATGATCTGGGCTAGGATCTCACTGGCATTGCTCTCCTCTTCAACCTGCTCTTTCACAAACCACTGGAGCATCTCGAACGTTGCGTGGTCTTTTTCTTTGATTGCGAGATCCACAAGAGCATTGATCATGCCGGTAACTTTCTGTTCATGAGCATAGACCTCTTCAAAGACTTTACCGGCAGACGCCCATTTTGCCTTTGGTGCCTCAATAGCCCCAAGAGCGACCTTTCCGCCGCGAGCCATAAGGTACTCTAAGAATTTATCCCCGTGTGTCTCCTCTTCTCTTGACTGGACTCTCATCCATTTGGAAAAACCCTTCATGTTGACGGATTCGAAATGGGCAGACATTGCAAGATACAGGTATGCAGAGTAATACTCACGGTTTACCTGTTTGTTTAATGCTTCTTCCATAATTTTTGATATCATGAGAAAACCTCCGTTCAATCGATGTTGTTGGTTTTCATCGGGATAAGGGTTTCGTAATGGGACAATAGTGCTGAAGCAAAACTCTCACTTCAGGTTCGTTGCGGGTTTGTCCGGATTGGCAAAAGATACCGATCACAAGAAAAAAACTATCCGGACATGTCGAAACAATCGACATATCCCAAAAACGTGTCGAAAAAAACTAAGATTTTCGACACATCATCAGGGCCCTGAGAGTAATTTCAGGAGAGCAGGATGAATAAACATTTTCTCACGTCCGACTTTCCGTGATTCAAGTACACCTATCTTTTCGAGTTGCTGAAGATATTCTGCCGCAGTCTGCCGTTTTGCAATCCCCGCATCAACCAGAAACGAGATTTTACTGTAGGGCTGCTCGAAGATCATCTCGACAAGCTCCCGGGAATAGATCTGGCTGGGAAGCATTTCACGGCACAGTGCGGTTGTCTCGTCAAGGAGTTTGCGGATTGAAAGGATGCGCCGGTATGTTCCTGCCGATGTCTCCTCAACTGCTGAAAGCATGAACAGCATCCATGCCTCCCATTCCTGCTCTTCTGTTACTGCCCGAAGCAGCCGGTAATAATCGCTCTTGTGGTCGATGATATATCGACTGAGGTACAGGACCGGGATGTCTAAAAGACCCTGCTCGACAAGATAGAGAATGTTCAGTATCCGCCCGGTCCTGCCATTCCCATCCTCGAATGGGTGGATAGCTTCGAACTGGTAATGGATGAGGGAGAGCCGGACCAGCGGATCGAGCGGACTGTCATTACGGAGATGAATAAAGTTCCCCAGTTGATCCAGTTTTTCCCGCAGTACCTCGTCACCATCGGGGGGCGTGTAAACAATCTCGCCTGTTGTCTTGTTCGTTATCTGCGTTCCGGAAGATGAGCGGTATTGCACTTCGTGGTCGAGCAGGACTTCACATACTCCCCGAAGCATACTCGTTGAGATAGATTGCGTTTTTAACAGATCATAGCCCCGGCGAAGTGCTGTCCGGTAGCGCAGAACTTCCTTTGTCTGCGGATCGATAATGGTCCCCGGCAATATCGATGCCTGGTAGAGCTTGTCACCAGTAGTTACCACATTCTCGATCTCGGAACTTGCCTTTGCTTCCTGCAAGGGGATAGCATTGATGAGGATAGCCTGGTTTGGAATCAGGTTCCCTGCACTTTTTAGTGATGCAAGTGCCCGGTGGGCACTAACGCATTTTTTGAGTATTGTTTTTGATTCCAAATCGATGGATGGAGGAAGTGGCGGAAGATTGTTGTAGGGTTTGCTCCGATTAAATTTCATAACCTATTTCCTTTAGATTCCCGGTACTTGTGACAAACGTCACCAATTGTCTCAACAACACATTGTGTTCAAGCAAAAATATAGTATTCCCTTGATTCCTATATTCCGGAACGCCCACCATGCCATGGGTGGTCAACCGGATCGAAGCTGCACGTTGCAACTGCGTTTGTATAAAGCCTGGTGCTCGATGGACGACATGGAACGGTATAATGTCGTTATCTGTGGCGGCAATTGAAGGCTCAAATAAAAAAGAGAATGGTCGTGGTGTCTGGACTGCCGATATGGGTGAGCAGTCGGAATGTGCCGCAGACCTATATTCAATGATCCGATGTGACCGGGGACTGTTTTATGCCGTTGCCGGATCGGGGTATCACGTAGGCTCTGATAGTGATGGAGACCGTGTATCAGTATCGATGAGTGCCTGAAGATCATTGTTATTGATGCGTACGAGATCCCCCGTTTGAATGATTTTAATTTGCCTCGGTCTATCCATGCCCGGACCGTTTGGGACTGTGTTTTATGCTTTTATGTCTATGTTACAGCCGGTGACAGGACTTGTAACACGCTTTTAACACACTTACATAAGATACATATCTGGAGTTTATAAACTGGAGAGCAAGCAGAAAAAATTATTTTTTCTTTCCCGTGCGGGCAAATGAATGGAAGAAGCCGGTGATCGCATTGGGTTTTTTGGGGCGGAATACACCTTCATTTGCGTACCTTACATCTTCAATCGAGAAAAAAGCATGAGGGTTTGTAGTCTGGAGGTGCTTTGTTATCCGGGGCACATCGATACGATTCACCAGTGTAAGGATCATCTTTACGTTCCCACGTGCACCTTTCGCATCAAGGCTGGTAATCCCAAAATTTTCTGATTGGAGAAATGAAGTAATTTCCTCATTAGATTCTTCAGTGGTGATGATGCGCATGATCACCATGCCGATGGATAATTTCTCCTCTATTACGAGTCCGACATACGTCCCCATCGCAAACCCGAATGCAAACGCAAAGAAATTTGCGATATTGGTAAGATCGCTCATCACGACTTCCATCGCCAGAAGCCAGATAACAATCTCAAAGAAGGCAATGATCGGGGCGAGATACTTGATCCCACGGGATATGTAGATGACCCGGATGGTCTCCATGCTCACATCACCAATACGGGCAATAAAGATCAGGAACGGGAGAATTATCCATGCATAAAGTTCAGGATTGATGATAAAAAACGACATATTTCGCCTGTTTTCTAGATTCGATGACCTTGTGCGTTGATCTGAAAAGACGTTAACGATTGTTTCTATATCAATATTCTCCGGTTGAGAGTTAAAATCAGTGAGATTCAGGAAATTATCCTGAAACGCGAAAAAACAGTGACCGGCTTTTTCACGCGTACTTCGCAGGATCCGTATCGAATTTCTTCTTACAGCCCGGCGCACAGAAATAATATTTCTTACCTTTGTATTCGCTGATGAGCTTTGCTGTCTTCTCATCTACCGTCATCTTACAGATAGGATCGATTGCCATCAAACACCTCAGTTATCTTCCTTTCTTTTGCGTCGGGTATATACTTTGTGAGCATAAGTGATAGCGTCACAACGGTGACTGAACTTGCCGCCATTGCAAGAGCAGCAAGCTCCGGTGAGAATGTGATCCCAAACGAAGGATAGAGTACTCCTGCGGCAACTGGTATGAGCGCAGCATTATACGCAAATGCCCAGAAGATATTGCCCTTGATCCTGCCCATCACTTTTTTAGACAACTGGATTGCTGCTACAGAATCGAGCAGATCATCGTTCATCAGGACGATATCTCCGCTCTCAATGGCGACATCGGTGCCGCTCCCGATAGCGATTCCCACATCTGCCTGTGCAAGTGCAGGAGCATCGTTGATGCCATCCCCGACAAACGCAACAACTTCACCATGTGCCTGGAGTTTTTTTACTTCGGCTTCTTTATCCTGGGGCAACACCTCTGCAATCACCCGATCGATGCCAATCTGGCGGGCGATCGCATCGGCTGTGCGCTTGTTGTCCCCGGTGATCATGACGATCCGTACCCCCATTTTTTTAAACTGTGTTATGGCATCCTTTGTGGTATCTTTGAGGGTGTCAGCTATTGCGATCACACCGGCCATCTGGCCACCGGCAGCAACGAGCACCGCAGTCTTTCCTTCCTGTTCGAAAACGGTTATCCGTTCGTCAAGCCCGTCTGGTATTGCCACACCTTTTTCCAGCAGGAAGGTACGATTGCCGACAAGTACAATCTCGGAAAGTACTGTAGCGGAAACTCCTCTCCCCCCAAACGTGTCGAACTGATCTGCCGGTTCAATGTTCACCGCACGGCTTTTTGCTCTTCTCACAACCGCCTGGGCAAGAGGGTGCTGCGAGTTCTTCTCAACACTAGCGGCAAATGAGAGAAGTGTCTCTTCCGAAATCCCGACAGGTATGAGATCGGTCACTTCCGGTCTTCCTTTGGTCAAGGTTCCGGTCTTGTCAAATATGACGGTTGTCACTTTCTCAGCAACCTCTAGTGCGTCGCCGTTCCGTATTAGGATGCCAAGCTGTGCACCGCGACCAACACCAACAGTGACCGCGGTCGGTGTGGCAAGCCCGAGTGCACAGGGACAGGCAACTACAAGGATCGAGATGAGGGCAGTGAGGGCAAAGAGTAGAGTTGATCCCAGTAAGAAGAACCACACAACAAAGGTGACTGCTGCGATGATGAGGACAACCGGGATGAAATAGGTGACTGCAACATCTGCGATCCGCTGGACCGGTGGTTTTGACCCTTGTGCATCCTCCACCATCTGGATGATCTGGGCAAGCACCGTTTCCTTCCCCACTTTTGTTGCTTTCACTGTGAGCACGCTGTTGGTGTTCAGTGTTCCGCCTACCACACGACTGCCCATAGTCTTGAGGGGCGGGACCGGTTCTCCGGTAATCATGGCTTCATTAACATAGCTTTCACCGGCAACAACTTCCCCATCAACAGGTACTTTGGCGCCGGGCTTTACGAGCACCTGATCGCCAACAACTACATCTTCGACCGGCAGCTCTGCTTCAACCCCATCACGGATCACAATCGCCGTCTTGACCCGTAGACCGGCAAGTTTTTTAATTGCTTCAGAAGTCCTGCCTTTTGCCCGCCCTTCGAGGTAGCGCCCGAGCATCAAAAAGGACGCGAGCATGATGGCGGTATCGTAGAACATGAACTCGTGTGTGAGCACGATGCTAAACGTGCCAAGGACACTCGACACGAATGCTACGCCGGTACCCATTGCGTACATCACGTCCATGGAGAGCATGCGATGCGAAAGAGAGATCCATGCAGCCCGGAATATCGGGTATGCAACATAGGCAAAGACAGGTGTTGAGATGACGAGCATCACATAGCCAAGCTCCTGCATAGAGATGGGAAGCGGGAGCCACATCGCCAGCATGAGCGGTATGCTAACGGCAAATCCTACTGTGAACCGGACTAACTTATCGTGCAGATCCTTATCCCTGGCAATCTTTTCAGCCTCTTCGCTTACTTCACCGGAGATCCCAAGATACTGGTACCCTGCCTCCTCAATCACCTTCTTCATATCGTCAATGCCGGACAGGGAGGGGTTATAAGTGACATATGCTTTTTCGGTCCCAAGATTTACAGTTGCAGAAACAATGCCTGGGAGTTCCTTAAGAGCTGTCCCGATCGTCTCAACACAGGTTGCGCACATCATCCCGCCGACTTTTATCGTTACCTGCCGGTTCACTACCTCATAACCCGCAGATTTTACTGCTCTTTCGAGAGTTGAAAGGGATACTTTGGCTGGGTCGTACTCAACGTGTGCGGTGTCGGTTCCAAAGTTCACCTGCGCTTTTGTCACATCCTTAAGCCCCGCTAAAGATTCCTCAATATTCACCGCACAGGTAGCACAGTGCATACCCGCGATTTTTATCTCGGCCTTCTGCTTTTCCGTGTCTGCCATATGTTTATCCACAAACGATTGATCAAGTGATTCTTTGTTGTTCGGTATTCTCCCGTTACAGCCTTATATCTATTCTGAATGTGCAGTGTAAACAGTTTGAAAATCCGTCAATTTCTATGAACAGACACTGCTCATGCTTCCAGGAAAAATATTTTAGTTTCCATTTGACTGCGGCATTGATCTGAGTGATTTTAATAAGAACCAGCCGACAACACCGAAAGTTAGAAGGGGCGATACCCAGAAGGGTATGGGAAAACCGAAACTGTCAAGGATCATGATACAACCGAGGATCAGAATGGAGTACATAGCGCCGTTCTTTAAGTAGAGGTATTTTTTGATTTTATCCATATTACGAATGGTCATCTCTCTTACAACAAATGCCCCAAGACCGCTTCCGATGATGATTAACGGTACTGCCATAGTGAACGCAAATGCCCCGATCACTCCATCGATCGAGAAGGTGGCATCGATCACTTCAAGATAAAAGATCTTGCTGATATCAGACATATTACCGTGGAGCATGGTTCTCTCTGCGGTTTCAGCGTTCTGGCGGAAACCATGAACAATGAAAAATGCGGTCGAGCCAATGACAGCACCAAATGCTATCATCGGGCTTTTCTCTAAAGCAAACCAGACGATCGCAGCAAGCAGGACAGACACTATTGCAAAGAACCAGACCCCTTTTGATGCAATGTAGCGCTCCCCCCGCAGGCCGAAATTCTTCTCTTCTAAAAATAGCCAGTGGAAGAAGAGGAAGAGCAAAAATACCCCGCCCCCCATCAGGAGGATGGGGGCGGACTGCTCAATGGCAGCAATAACTACCGGGTCAGAAGAGAATGTGGCAGTCAGTGCCCCGATGGGGCCAAGGGATGGTGTGGACATCCAGACGATTAGCCATGGTAAAAGACCGCGGATGGCAAAGACGGCAAAGAGCAGACCCCAGAGTAAAAACCATTTCCGGGCCCGCTCTCCCATAGTGGAGAGTACTTCGGCGTTGATGATCGCATTGTCGATGCTGGTGATCGTCTCAAAAAGGCAGAGCCCGGCAATGATGAGAACGATAGAGAGGAGATCCATGTGCTGGTACCGTATCTGTGTTCAGCACTTTTTATAATTGTGTCCGGCGTTGAGCCGTGATTTTTTTAAGGAGTTGGCCGGAATACAATTACCGTTCAGTTAAAAATTTCCGGTACTCCCCGATGAGGGCGGTTGCATATTCGGCCGCCTTTTTTGTCGGTACGTAATTGAAGACCTTTACACGTTTAAGGAGTTCATCAGAGATCACAGTATTATCCTCAAGTTTGAGTTTTTTTACCTCATCAAAAACAAATTCAAGATGATCAATGCCCGTCTCTTTTCCGTCAATTAAGATCCGTTTTGTCTTGATCTTGTCGGGCGGTATTCCCCCGCAGATCGAGCAGTAATATCCATCCTTGTCATCGCCGGGCATGCATTCACTCCTTGATCATCGTCAGGCTCATCTTGAATTTCGTTATAGCTGACAGGGCATGCGAAACATTTGCAGGAAATATTATTGTCTCTCCGGTTTTCATCTGGAAAGTCTGCCCCGCAACCCAGACCTCACACTCCCCCTCAAGAATCGTGATCAGCGCATCGAATGGTGCTGTGTGCTCAGAGAGTCCCTCGTTCTCGTCAAACGAGAATATCGTAAGGTTTCCTGCCTTCCGCGAGATTACCATACGACTGGCTACAGCGCCGTCTGCGTAGCTGACCAGATCTTTGAGGTGGATCACTTTTCCTTTGAGCTCTTCGCGTTTCTTGTCCGGTTTGTCTTCGTGTTTCGGGGGTTCGTATTCGACCATAGCAAATCAACTGACTGATAGTTTAAGGTAGGGACTTTTAAAATATCCGGTTTTTCATTGTCCGCACATTTTCAAGGGGGAACTTCACTCGCGGATCATCGTGAGCATCATCTTGAACCGTTTTTTTGCAAATACCGCGTGCGGTTTATTCGCAGGCAGGATGATCAATTCGCCCGTATTTACTGTGAAGGGTGCACCAGCAATCTGCACTTCAGCTTCCCCATCGGTGACTTCAAGAATTGCATCATACGGTGCGGTATGCTCAGACAATCCTTCTCCTTCGTCGAAAGAGAAGCAGGTAATTGTCCCCGCTTTCTTAAAAACGATCATCCTGCTGGCAACAGTACCTGTCTGATATTTGATCAGATCATTGATCACAAGCACTTTCTCTTTTAATTCTTCCCGCTCCGAATCCTGCATAAAATTATTTCACCGCTTTTCGAGGAGATATTGTTTCCGGGTATTACATTTTCTCTGATTCATCGGGTGTAATTGTTATGATCTGGACCGGGCACAGATTTACCGCTTCACGCGCACACCTGATCTGATTTTCCGGAAGGCTGCCTTCTGCACGATCGCCGCAGAACCTGAGAGGTTCTGCGATTTGTGACAGCGAATCACAGGGATTTTGTTCGAAGAGATCGGGGCAGGTGTTCCAGCACGCCCCACAACTTACACATTCCATGCGATCGATGGTCACATTCATGCAATCAGTCCTTTACGGCAATCAGTACTCATGGTCTTACAGGATTTCCCGAATAATTCGACTGGGGTTTAAGATACTCTTGGATTATATTCGGATCACTTTGGTTTACAGGAATAAACATAGTCACCCATGTCAATTATTTTCGGATATGGGGAAATGCTGCACTGAAAGCAATAAATGTTCTCTGTATTCCCGATAAGGATGGAGTTGTATTACATGAACGTGAACGAGTAGATATGGGGCCCGTTTTTATTCGGGGACATAACCGGAAAAAGGATCTGGATTATGCCACAGAAAGAAAAATCCAGTACACTCCTATCTGGAGGATTGTTAGCGGGATCCCTACTTTTGCAAACTCAATAAAGGAGATCGTCTGGCCCTGCTTCTCAGCATTCTGGATGATTATTACATTACTTGCAGCACCTAGAATCGTTAAGTTTCCGGCAATGGTACTCCCTGCCGCAAGTGCCATCAGCTGGCTGGTTGTACCCCCACCAGCCGCGAGAATCATGGGTTGAAAAAGCGCAACAAAGGGAACGTTTGAAATAAACTGGCTGATGAGCACGCTGGTTGTCAGGATCATCGGTACAGAGGAGACCATACTTCCATTGACAAACAACTGGAAAAACCCGGTCTGCCAGACACTCTCCATTAGGACAAACATCGCGGCAAAGAAAACGAGCGTAGCCCAGTCAATACCCCGAAGCACGGTCCATCTTTGTCGGGAGAGGAGGAGGACCGGGGCTACAGCCGCTATTGCAATCAGGGGCAGGGTGATCACCATCCGGGCTCCCAGCAGGGACGCACCAATATTTGCAGATGCAAGGATGAGGATAATTACCAGCGAACACCTTACCGGAAGAGTCGCTCTCATATCACAGGGAGAGATCGGATCGTGTATAATTGGCCGCGTTAAGAACTCCCGTGAATATAACAGGCGCAGTACAACAAATGCAATCAGGAGACTGATGAGAGTAGGTATGAGGAGATACGAACCGAAAGTCACAAAGGCTCCCGTCATCCCACTATCCTGCGCGATTAACAGGTTCTGGGGGTTTCCGATCGGGCTCATCACACTGCCGGTGGTGATCGCAACTGCCAGTGTGATAAGGAGCAGTGTGGGAGAGAGCTTAAACCGCGTGGCAAGCGCGAGAACAAGAGGAGTGCCTATAATGGCAAGGGTGTCATTCATCAGGAGTGCAGACAGCAATCCCATTCCAAAAAGGATAACGAGCACCAGTTGATCGGGATTTTTTGCATGGGAAAAAAAACGGTGGGCGATATACGCAAGGTACCCGCTCTCAACGAGCGCCTCCCCTACAACGAACATCCCGAATAAAAAAATCATCACATCGGGATTGATCGCATGCAGTGCATCAAACGGTGCGATCTGGCCTGTGATAAGTACTGCCAGTGCTCCTCCGAGCATGATCTGCCAGATCTTTAAGTTAAACCTGCCCACCTGCCTGACAGCAATCAGGAGAAAGACAGCAATTAGCACGATGACTGCAATATACGTAGATGAATTTCAAACATACCGGAAGATGAGCATTCGCATTCAATCGGATCAAAGTTTTATTGTATGGAGAACCGGATGACTTTTTTTAAACAGTTACACGGTCATCAAACAGGAAATATCCTTTAGCCCTAAAAAAATCACAATTTTATTTTTTCTTTTCTGGGTTTTCAACATTCCAGTGGAGAAGGACTCCACTCTCAATCCTGAGCATATCTAAAAGGTGGAGCCGGCAAAACCCGGATTCCAAAATAAATCCATCACCGTCAACAAACGTGGGCGAATTTTTTCCCCCGATGATCATGTTGCCAATGAACGTATAAATCTCATTGACCAGTCCGGCGCTGATCAGCCCGGCAATCAGGTTTCCGCCACCTTCTACCATCAGACGCCGAATGCCCATCTCACCCAGTTTATCCATCAGGGAGGTCAGATCAACTTCATTATCACCTACTATAATCACGTTGGCACAACTTTGCAGTGCGGCAATTTTTTTGGGATCTGCCTGGCGCGAAACTGCAACAATCCGCTTTCCAGCTCCTTTGTGTAAGATGGCAGCTTCAAGCGGGATCCGGGCTTTACTGTCAACGACAATGCGTAACGGGTGTTCATCCGCACCACGATTCAGCCTGTCTGTGCGGCATTCCTCAGATTTTACTGTGAGGGAGGGATCATCTGCAAGCACGGTGCCAATCCCGACCATGACAGCATCCGAGCCCGCTTTAAGCTGGTCAACACGGGAGAAATCCAGTGTACCGGAAATCTTTACTTGCCTGCGTTCCCGTGTGGAGATCTTGCCGTCAGCACTCATTGCAACATTGACCACGACATAAGGTCGCATGAACTATCGTTGGTTGCAATGCCAATTATATACACCGAATAAACGGGTATCGGTAAAAGAAGTATCTCCTAATATAAAAAAATGAGCGGGATCTCCCAATAGAAGTATGGGCATGAAGATTCCGGGTGGATACTATACTATTTCATCTCTAATAAAGAGGATTTCCCTTTCGGAGATACTGTTTTAATGGCAGACTATATCATACACATATTCTGTGCAATGAATTTTACAAGGAATTCCACACCATCACCGCAGAAGGGACAATGGCTCAAGATACATTTCTGAAGATTGTTCAAACAGCAAAAAATATTGGAGTGAACCTTATCGCATATTTTTAAGACCGATTTACAAACAGTAATGCAATTGATCGACTTGTAGTTTTAATTCATAAAATGGTGGGTGTGCCGCCACCCCCAGCACCAATTTGTTAATTCTCCGCGCTCTGACTTTTAATGAGTGAGACTACGGGGTAGTACTCAAAGAGGCACCGTCGTTTTCGAGAAAAATACTTTTTATTCTTCAATCTCTACGTGAGTCAGGATTCCTGTGCACTTTCATAATCTCGGGTATCCCATTTTTTTAAGAATCTCTGTGATCTCATCCAGTATAAGGGGATCATCGATGGTTGCGGGCATAGTGTAAGGAGCGCCATCGGCAATCTTTTTTATCGTTCCCCGCAGGATCTTACCAGACCGGGTCTTGGGGAGGCGTTTTACTACAGCAGCAGCCTTAAAAGATGCAATAGGACCGATCTTCTGCCGTACCAGCGCAATAAGTTCCGGTTCTATGGTTGCCTGCCCCCGGTCTACACCAGCTTTTAAGACGACAAAACCCAGCGGCACTTCACCTTTCACCGGATCATGGACACCGGAAACCGCACACTCAGCAACATCCGGGTGCGATGCAAGCACCTCTTCCATAGCGCCAGTAGAGAGGCGGTGTCCGGCAACATTAATGATATCATCTGTGCGTCCCATGATCCAGAGATACCCGTCATTATCTATAAACCCGGCATCAGATGTCAGGTAATACCCGGGATACGCAGAGAAATAGGTCTTGACAAAATCGGTATCATTGTTCCAGAGCGAAGTGAAACAACCGGGAGGTAGCGGCATTTTTACCACAACATTGCCGGTCTCTCCAACCGGGGCATCTCTACCTAAAGCATCGAGAATGGAAATGTCATAGCCCGGTACCGGTTTGGTGCACGAACCGGGTTTAACGGGAAGCATCTCAAGACCGGCACAGTTCGCTCCGATCGCCCAGCCCGTCTCGGTCTGCCACCAGTGATCGATGACCGGCACCTCAAGTTGTGCTCTGGCCCAGAGCAGCGTATCGGGATCACACCGTTCACCGGCCAGAAACAGCATCCTGAACCCTGAGAGATCGTACTTTTTTATGTAATCCCCATTGGGATCTTCTTTCCTTATCGCACGAAAAGCCGTGGGTGCACAGAACAGCACAGATACACCATGTTCGGCAATAACCCGCCAGAAGGCTCCGGGATCCGGTGTACCGACCGATTTTCCCTCATAAATGATTGTAGTACAGCCGTAAAACAGCGGCCCGTAGACAATATAGGAGTGGCCCACAACCCAGCCAATATCTGACGCAGCCCAGTACACTTCCCCGGGCTTAACACCGTAAATATTTTCCATGCTCCAGGTAAGTGCAACCAGATGTCCCCCGTTATCTCTCAATACTCCTTTGGGTTTTCCGGTGGTACCCGAAGTATAGAGCAGGTAGAGCGGATCGGTTGAACTCACGGGCACACAGGCAACTGGTTCCGACTCCAGAAGAGTTTCCCATGACATATCTCTTCCAGTTACAAGCACAACCGGAGCCTCTTTGCGCTGCACTACGATACATTTTGAAGGTTTGTGGGAGCACTGGGCAAGAGCAGCATCGAGCAGGGGCTTGTATGGGATTATGCGGTTGACTTCAATGCCACATGAGGCAGACACGATGACACGTGGTTTTGCATCTTCAATCCGGGCGGCAAGCTCACTAGAGGCAAAACCCCCAAAGACAACCGAGTGAATTGCCCCAATCCGGGCGCATGCCAGCATCGCGATCACTGCCTCGGGAATCATGGGCATGTAGATCACAACCCTATCTCCTTTTACAACTCCGAGTGACTGTAAACCCCCTGCACAGCGTGCCACAAGATCCCGCAGCTCCCCGTACGTGAATTTTTTTACGGTTTTAGTTACCGGGCTGTCGTAGATCAATGCGATACGATCTTTTCGTCCCTGCTCAACATGATAGTCTAGGGCATTGTAACACGAATTGACCATACCCCCTTCAAACCACCGGTAAAAGGGAGGCTTGTTACTGTTGAGAACCTGATCATAATGCCGGTACCAATGTACCTTTGTTGCTGCAGCTCCCCAGAATTTTTCCGGATTTGTTACCGCTTCATGGAATGCCCGTTCATACTCACCGCTCATGCACCACAACCCCACGTTGTATGTAATAGAAAATTGGGAGGGATGCACTTATTTTTTTCTCATAAGTGCACCACACGCAATTTATTGTGGTGCAGTGATGAGATCAATCCGGCATAGCGTGGTGCGTATTACCACAAAATCGCTTTAGAACTAAAAAAAAACATACCCTAAATGAGTGCCTTAGACCGGATTTGAACAGGTGGACCATCACCGGTCATTATCCGCCGGAAAACAGCGGGCGGATCTCTTCAATCTTCTCATCGGATGAATAAATGATCAAGGCATCTCCTTCCTGCAGGCTGATAGTCTCGTCGGGTTGCATGATCGTTTTCCCCTCTCTTCTAAAACCATAATCCATAATGCCAAAACGGTTCTTTAAATCCAGTTCCTCAAGTGTTTTTCCTGCTGCTGTGGATCCGGGTTCAACAAAGATAGTATGAATCCGCATGGAGTGCAACAGGGTATCTATTCCAGAGACCGGCTGATTATTCTCTGCATTTTTTATGAATTTGCCATACCCCCATGACTTAAGCCGATCGACAATTTTGGTAATCTCAGTCTCAGGGAACTGGTATTTCTTCAATGCACGTGTAAAGATCTCGCGGGCTGCTTCAAACTCTTCTGACACCACCTCATCCGCACCGAGATCCAATAGTTTTTGTGCATGACGGATATGCCGGGTCCGCGCAATAATATAGACTGAAGGGGATAGTGATCGGGCCCGATGAACGATTCTGGGTATTGCAACCTCTTCAGATACAACGACAACGAGCGTTCGTGCCTTTCGTATCCCGGCATGTTCAAGTATCTCTTCCTGAACTGCGTCGCCAAAAATCACATGGGAGCGCCTTGCTGCTTTCTCCTGTTTGATAATTTCCGGGTTCAGGTCGATAACAACATACGGGATACCCGTGAGCTCTGCCGCCCTTGAAACACTTTTTCCGGTAACTCCATAACCGGCAATGATGATGTGATCAGACAGAGACTGAATCCCATCCTCGCTTATGTCATTTTCTATGGCTTTGCGAGAGAGCCTTTTAGGAAATAACCGGTACATGATATCGACTGCTTTTGGTGAAGCATTCATGGCAAACGGTGTGAGGGCCATTGTGATGATCGCTGCTGCAAGGAACAACTGGTAAAGCGATATGGGGATCAGTTTGCCATCAAGGCCACTTTGTGCCAGCACAAAGGAAAACTCCCCGATCTGGCACAGGGCAAAACCGGTGATGATGCATACCCTTGCGGGCATACCGAGTACCGCTGCCGCAAAAGCACCGGTTAGAATTTTAACACCGATAATGATGAGCACAATAAATGCAACCCAGTACATGTTATCGAACACCATCCGGGTGTCTAAGAGCATGCCAATAGAGAGGAAAAAGATCGCAGCAAAAACATCCCGGAACGGGATGATGTGACTTAGTGCGTCAATATTATAATCCGATTCTCCAATTATCAGCCCGGCCACAAAAGCACCCAGTGTTACAGATAGCCCCGCTTCACTGGTCAGCCACGCGATAAGAATACAGATACCGGCTATGGTAATGAAGAAGAGTTCCCGGTTCCTCAACCGTACAACCCGGAAAAGAAATGCCGGGATGACCCATTTAGCCATAATGATAATGATAATTAACAGCCCGGCTACCTTTCCCATCTGCAAGGGGAGGTGCTCAAGGTCTGGTCCCCCGCTGCCGAAAAGTAGAGGGGTGATAAGGATCATCGGGATGATGGCAAGGTCCTGGAAGATCAGGATCCCAAGCAGTGTACGGCCCTGAATAGTATCTACTTCTCCGCGTTCCTGCAGGATCTTCATCACTATTGCCGTACTTGAGAGAGATACAATAAACCCGAAAACCAATGCTTCGTTGAAAGGCATCTTAAAATACGTTGTAATGAGGGTGATGGCAACAATAGTAGTGCAAACCTGTACCAGACCGCCGATGATTACGATCCTCCATGAACGGAGGAGTTTTTCAAATGAGAATTCCAAACCGATGGTAAATAGCAGTAGGATGATACCGATCTGCCCGACCATTTCAATTGCCGACTGGTTGGTAATGAGTGCAAAGCCAAACGGGCCAACGAGAATGCCGATGATAAGGAATGATACGATGCTGGGGAGTTTGAAATGCTGGCCGATATAGAGAAGAGCGATTGCTAAGGATATTAATATCACAATTGCTAGCATCATTTCCATGGTGGCACTTTCCTTTTCCAGTACAATTTTCCAGGTACTTTTATGATAATACTATTACGGAATGGTTAATAGGAATTCGCCCATCCATTCAATCGGAATACCGTCATTTTTACAATTGATAATAATGACAGAGAAACATTACTGCAAACGCAGGGAAAAAGAGTGCCCCAGGCCTGATTTGAACAGGCGACAACTAGATCTTCAGTCTAGCGCTCTCCCAAGCTGAGCTACTAGGGCAGGAGTACAAATGTTGTCACTTGTGACTAATAAATGATCCGGTCTTTTGCCTTTTGGTGCGGGTATGACCGCTCATTTTTATACGCTGCAATGACAGTATTAACCAATGCCACTCCCGAATGCAGGTGCTGGCGGTGAAAATAGCGGTCTTTTTAATGCAATAAAAAGCCGCACTGCACATGTCATCCACTTGACCCATAATGATCTTGATGCTGTCGGAGCTGATGCCATTCATCGTATGAAATACGGCAACGATGGCGTATTTACGATATGGAGCTCGGTAGGTAAATTTTCTGCATTATTCTCGCTTGTTGCTTCCTGCGATGGGAAAGGAGACCTACTCTCCATATCGGATCTCGGCTATCACCGAGATACTGAATCGATTGCAAACAAGGCCAAGGCCAATGGCTGGATCGTAGAGTGGCGGGATCATCACCGCTGGCGGGAGGACGAGGAAAAAAAGATTGGGCGGATAGTTACCCTTCTCCATATCGACACATCGGTGTGCGGAACCGGAATTGTTGCCCGCGATCTTGCCCCTGATAATCCAATAGCAGTTGAAGTTGCCCGTGTAGTCTGCGATTACGATCTCTGGAAGCATGCTGACCCTCGCTCGGCAGTGCTCGGGCAGGTGCTCCAGCGAAAGAAGAACCGCGAGCATGTCCGCGACTGCCTTATTACCGGGATCTTCTCTGATCCCTTAATCGAGCTGGAGTACGCGGAGATCAAGGCCGAGATGGATGCAATGATGCTTCGCAGCCTTAAACAGGCAACGTTCCTTGGGAAAAAATACAGGATTGCGTTTGCACCGCTCTACGGCTACCCGAGCGAGACTGCCCATTTCATCCGGGATGAGAAAAAGACCGATATCGAAGTGATCATAGGAAAAGATGGCAAGTTCTCGGTGCGCTCTGTTCCACCGATCAGTCACATCATCGCCCGCGAATTTGGTGGGGGCGGGCACCCCAATGCTGCGGGGGGTTCGTTCAATTTCTCAGTGGTTGAGCGGTTCACGTGGTGGCTTTTTAAGAAGAGCCGGCACTTTGACGAGTTTGTGAAAGCAGCAGAAGCGAACTGATCTCAGCGGGTGTATACCGCAGCATCAACAAGGTTCTTCCAGTACTCCCCGCTTTCATCCTGACAGTACCCCCCGACACTCACCTGATCCGGATCGAGATGTGAGAGAGCGAGCGTGATCGCGGCTGCATCTGCGTCCACAATAAAGATCTTCCGCAGGTCATACTCATCCGTAAGACCAAAAACCATTTCCAGCTTCTTCGGGTGCACCGCGATCTGCCGCTGGTGCTCCATTAAGCACTCCAGACTCTTTCGATCTGCATCCAGCTGGAAGAAAAAAACTTTCTGCCCTGCAAGGGCAACTATCTCCATCTCCTCAACCGTATCACAGATCAGCACATGTCCCGCGATACCAATATCCCGCATTGCCCTCATGAGTGAGCCGTATGCTTCAGTGATCGCATCGCTCCACTCTTCGTCATCGTGATAGTAATTATCGATGAGCCCCAGCACATGTGGCGCAGGAAGCGAACACCAGCTGTTGCGCTTCTGCACAACGATACCTGCTGAATCCTCTATCAGCGCGTCGGTATGTAAGGCGATCTCATCTGTTGCACACCTTTCAACTACCCCCAGAAGTGATGCTCGAATACGGTCAGCACAGAACTTCCCGCCAGCGCAGGGGTGTCCGATCCCTGCTGCCAGTTGCGGAGCCAGCGACTGGTACAGCTGGTACGTGGTGAGGTCGGCCATTGTACCGCGGTGCTCCGCGATCCATTCCGTGAGTTGGGCAACATCCGGTATACCGGGTTCGGCTCCGAACGCCCGCGTGGTGAGTTTGTGCAGCTTGGCCATGGTCATATCTTATTATGCATCACAATCAAAAAATGTAGTCATGACACCGCCACCGCTGCTGGTCACGTGCGGGTTGCCGTACACAAACGGCCCCTGCCATCTTGGACACCTGCGAACGTACGTTCCTGCCGATGCGTACGTCCGCTATATGCGGCGGATGGGAGAAGAAGTTGTATTCGTATGCGGTTCGGACAATCATGGCACACCGATCGTAGTTTCTGCAGAAGAGACCGGAATCACCCCACGGGCCATGTCCGAACGTTACCACGCGCACTTCGATGAGACGTTCAAGCGGATGAACGTCATGTTCGATCACTTCGGCATGACCGATAATCCGGCAAACCATAATCGCACGCAGGCAATCGTTACCGAACTCGAGAAGAACGGGTACATCTACAAGCAGATTGTGCACCAGGCATACTGCACGAAGTGCAAACGCTTCCTTCCGGATCGTTATGTAGAAGGTACCTGTCCCCACTGTGGGAAACCGGCCCGTGGTGACGAGTGCGACCAGGGTTGCGGCAAGCACCTTGAGCCCGGCGAGATCAAAGACCCGCTCTGCAAGGTTTGCGGGACAAAAGCCGAGTTCCGAGACCAGGAACATTATTTCTTCAAACTCTCTGAGTTCAAGGAGTTCCTACTTCCATACCTAGACACCCTGCGGGGCACGAGCAACGCGAAGAACTATGCGATCGGATGGATAAAAGACGAACTTCATGACTGGTGCATCACCCGCACACTCGAATGGGGCGTGAAGTTCCCCGGCCGCGATGATCTCGTGGTCTATGTCTGGGTCGATGCGCCTATTGGCTACATCGCATTTACCGAAGAATGGGCCAAGAAAACCGGCAACGACTGGAAACGATTCTGGTGTGGGGAGAACAGAGTCACGCACTTCATCGGAGGCGACATCATCTATCACCACTGCATCTTCTGGCCGGCCCTCCTGAAAGGTGCAGGCTACGGGATTCCGCACGCGATTGTGGCAAGCGGAATGGTCAAAGTGGACGACCACAAGTTCTCTAAATCCCGTGGTTACGTTGTCTGGACAAATGACGATTACCTTGACAAAGGACTGCCTGCCGATTACCTGCGCTATTACCTGCTCGCGTACACAAGCCACACCAAGGAACTGAACTTTTCGTGGAAAGTCTTTGCCGAACGGATCAACAACGAAGTGGTCAACATCTTTGGCAACTTTGTGTACCGCACGCTCTACTTCGCCCAGAAGGAATGGGAGGGCATCCCCGGCGGCTCAGTTGACCCTGCGATCACCGCTGAGATCGAGAAGTGCCTTGCAACCGTGAATGGGTACATGATGGAGTACGAGTTCAAAGGTGCTGTAGATTCTATTATGGCGCTTGCGGCGTTTGGCAACACATACATCCAGACGAACGCACCGTGGAAACTGATCAAGACCGACCGGGCTGCTGCTGCACAGGTGATCAAGAACTGCGTCCAGATAACAAAAGCCCTCGCCTTGCTCCTCGAACCGGTGATGCCCACTGCTGCGCAGGAGTGCTGGAATCAATTGGGCTATAACGATCTGGTAGCAAGCCACCCGATCAGCGATGCAACGCAACCCGTACCTGAAGGGGTTATCAAAGCCCCCACGCCGCTCTTTGTAAAGATGGAAGAGGATCAGGTCAAAGAACTTGATGCCCTGCTCCAGAAGCGTGTGGTAGAAGCAAACAGGAAGACGGAGAAGATACCTATGGTCACATTCGAAGAATTCCAGAAATTAGATATCAGAACCGGTAAAGTGCTGTCCGCAGAGCCGGTACCGAAATCTAACAAACTCTTAAAGTTGCAAGTCGATATCGGGGGCGAAACCCGCCAGATCGTTGCCGGTATGCAGCAGTTCTACAAGCCCGAGGAACTGGTGGGAAAGGATGTGGTAGTAGTCACCAACCTTGCACCGGCAAAGATCTTTGGCGTAGAGAGCAACGGCATGGTGCTCGCTGCCGGGGATGCTGCATCGCTGCTGGTGCCGTTCCGGCCGGTTGAGCCGGGAAGTAAGATCAGGTAATTTTAGCATGAAAGTCGGCAAGCCGACTTTCATTTTGTTGAGCCTGAACTGTCATAGTTCATCTGGGTTTTTTCGTTATTGCGATCCATTTTATCGATGTAACCGAGTAGGGAATCGTCAAATTAAAAGGGAAGTCAACCTATGAGCGGGCACTTGCGATCATCTCCCTGGCTCATCCAAAGTTCAGGGACGATCTCATGAGACAGGCAGAGGACATTTACCTGATCTGATAGTTGCAGGACAATATTGGCAAAAGATCAGCCATTTAGACGGAACTTTCCTTTCGGGACAATGATCTCGAACAGAACACCTTTTCCCGGTTCTCCGTTTTCAGTTATTGTAATAGCAGTAAAGCCCAATATCTCTCGGACGAGCAACAGGCCCATTCCGGTTCCTGAATCCTGCCTGAACTCAAATATCTTCTGCTTCTGATCCAAAGGAATTCCAATACCATTATCTGTATATATGAGGTGGAGTGTGTCATCAGTTATGTAGGCAGAAAGACGGATTTCGGTCAGTTGGCGACCACCGTGCATGAATGAATTTTCAATGAGCTTGTAAAAAACCCGGGGAAGCAGAGGATCTGCATACAGTTCAAAATCATCGGTTTCTGCACGGATATCAATGCGGTGTGCAGGCAGAAGTGTGACGGCTCTTTTAAACGATTTGGCGGCATGCTGCCATTTCGGAGATACTATTCCTAAGTCCTGGAGCGAACTGATAAACCCGATCTGGTTTCTGATGGATTCAACCGAACCGATTGTATTGTCAAAAAATGCCTGCATGGCATCTTCCGTAGTCTTGAGCTGCGCCTGCTCAAGGGAATTCATGATAACTGAGAGCTGATCGAGAATATCGCTCCGGGTAATGCTATAGAGGAGGTCCTGTTTCAGATGGGCTGTCTGCCCGGCTAAATCCTCTACCATCCCAAGGATATATCGAGGATTTCCCAATGAATCAGGGATAATTACTTTCACCAGATGGAGAATATGTTCGCCAGATTTTACATCGGAGACTTTTTTATTGATTGTGTAAACTCTGTTGATTAATACCGCATGATCTTCTGCTTCAATAACGCTTGCCATTGATTCAGGGAATACTTCGCGGGCTGTCTTTCCGATTACATCTGCGGCAACGCGGTTGAACATCTGTTCGCAGGTCTTATTCCAGAAGATGTATTTACCATCATCAGAATTCTTAACATATACTGCTACCGGAAGGTGATTGATCATCTCCAGCTGAAATGTTTTTTCATCCTGTACATCCCGTAGCGCAGTTTTTAAAGAGATGACCATCGAGTTGATACTCTGTTCCAGCACATGGAATTCTGCCATTTGGGTTGGTGAGATCTTCCAGTCAAGGTCACCGTCAGAGATCCGGTCAACATCCCGGACAATCCCGGTGATCGGTTTTGATAGGTACCATGAGAGGAAAAAAGCCGCACAAACACCAATAATGAGTGCCAGAATGGCGACAAGTAGGTGGAACTGGACCTGTTCACGAGCATTTTTTTCAAACATAGCATCATTATAAGTAATCTCCACAATCCGGCTCAGATCGGAACCGTAATCTTCATTCTTAAGATCGATAAAGAGATATTTGACAGACTGCCCTGCATCTGGTTTTTCAACAGAGATATCCCCTCGTTTCTGCAGCACATTTTCCAACGTAATCCGTGTGGGAACATCCACTTCATTTGAGAGATTGTCAACGTTTTTCCCCATAGAATTAAAGACACGGACTCGGTCGATATACGGGTTGGCTGAAGCGATCCGGTCAATAGTTTTTATGTAATGGATGGATGAACGCTCGCTAAAAAACGAAGTTTTTGCAAGTCCCAGTTCGAGCACATACCGGTGATCTGGTGTGGGCATATAGGCAAATTTTCGCAACAGACCGCTGCCACTCTGTTCTTCAACAATGCGATCAGGAAAAAAACCTTCAGAATTCCTGATTTGTGTCAGGTATTCAAAAAAATAGGAGATATTTTTAAAATCATGCCCGAGTTCGGGTTCATAGGTGGTGTATTCGATCACTCCCGATTCGTTAATTATATAGATTTCAAACGAATCACCCAGATCCTTTTTTGTATTTGTGAGGTTCATGCGCGACGGAATGCCACCGGCACGCTGGTATTCTGCCAGCAAAGAATCAAATCCTTTGCGCATCTGCTCGTTTAGACTGCTGTCATAAAGGGTGTAGATTTCATCGGTCAGTTTGATCGTGGCAATAATATCCTGTTCGGTCTGTCGCTCAAGGTGTTGTGAATTCTGGTCAAACATATTTTTTGTTTTGTAATAATCATTCACGGCAACAAGCCCGATAACAAAAACAACCAGTAATGACATTGCAACAAGGAGATAGAGGAAAAATGACCGGTTTTTTATGCTGAAAATATTTTTACCGGCCATGTACATCCCTTGTCAGATAACGATCTCCCACGAAATGTACTGGAACAAACGTAGTAGAAAGAATAAACCACGCAAATGACAATAAACGTTTGGTTTTTATCCGAAAAACGAGAGAATTATTCAGATTTAATTATATGGCGACCGATTTGACCTGGAAAAATAAGTGAGATTTGAGAAAAAGGCAGGGTTTTTAAAAAGAGGGATCCGGCGATAAATTACCACGTTAAAAAATCGCTAAAAAATAATATTTGCATGAATGAAATGAAAAACTAACTCATTGATTCACGGATTGCTTCTTTTACCTTATCGTTCTTTTCAGCTTCAAGAGCTCTGGCAAGCGCGGTATTTACCTTCGTTCCACCGATTGCTCCGAGTGCCCGCGCTACCATCATCCGGACATAAATATTCTCATCTTTGAGCAGGATGATCATCGGATCGATCGTATCGGAGTCCCCGAATTCACGCAGCCCTTTTGCTGCCATATACCTTACATGTTCACGGTTGTCCTTGAGTC
>Ga0194039_1000170_pt1 | contig 41975 bp, 20 predicted proteins | sample JunL228m_MetaG_FD_148679 | JGI IMG/M metagenome (GOLD analysis project Ga0194039, IMG submission 148679) | Anoxic zone freshwater microbial communities from boreal shield lake in IISD Experimental Lakes Area, Ontario, Canada - Jun2016-L227-8m | ecosystem: Environmental > Aquatic > Freshwater >...
ATACCATCTCTTTAAGATAAGCCGACATCTAAATTTTGGCAGAAGCGTTTGCTTGAGCGTGGAGCCAGGGGCGACCGACGAGCGAAAGGACTTTGCCTGCGTCCTCCCAGAAGCGGCGCAGGCCCGGTAGCAGCGCGTCCCGTAGTTTGTCAATGGAGTCGAAGAGCTCGTTGGCAAAGCCCTCGGTGTCTTTGAGCACATCCCAGAGCTGCTCGCAGGGGTTGAGTTCGGGACTGTAGGGCGGCAGGGGTAGGATAAACACTCCCTGGGGAAGCCGCGTGTCGCCCGGGCGCAGGTGGAAGCCCGCCTGATCGGCGATGACCACGTGGAAGGCTCCCGGATCGCTCGCGCGCAGGTGGTCAAGGAAGAGGCGGTTGCATTCCAAATCCACAGTGGGCAGATGCAGGAACTCGGCGCGGCCCTCCACCACATCGAGCGCCCCGTAAAGATAGTCCCACTCGTAGCGGGTCTGAGGGCGCACGCTTGGCCGCACCCCCTTGGTGATCCACACTCTCCGGGTCTCGGTGTGGAGGCCGAATCGCGCTTCGTCCATGACCCAGACCCGCGCCCGGCTACCGGGCGGCAGTTCCAGGGCCGAGAGTTGCTTGCCCAGTTCCTTTTTGAAGGCCTCTGCCGCTTGCGGATCTGCTCCGGGGTGTCTGGGCCGCGGCACCCGCAGCACCCCTCCCAATTTTTTTAGCCACTGCCACACCGTCACATACGGGCGCTTGATCCCGTGCTCCCTCTCCAGCCATTGACGGGCCGCCTCTGCCGTTGTCCAGCGCCCGCTTCCTACTCCGGCTCTTAACTGCCGGACCACCGGCTCCGGGACTCCACGAAGTTCTCCGGGCTGGGGACCCGGCCTGCCGCGATCCAAAAGTGCCTCGAAGCCCTCGCGCCGAAAGTCGCCCACCCACTCGAATACCGTTGCCCGCGACACCCCGCAAAGCCCTGCGATCTGCTGCGCGGTGTGTTCGCCCACCGCCGCAAGTTTCACGCACAGCAACCGCGTCTTGAGTCTCGCATCTTTTTCCTGCCGGTATCTTCTCTCTATCTGAGCGCCCAGGTCCGGCCTCCCGAGCTTTAAGGTTTGTTTACGCACGCACCACCTTTCCATGTAACCCCGCTGATGTCCAGTTATTTCTAAGAGATGGTATCATTTGGAAATGACAATAATCCAAAGATCTTTTCTTTCCCTTGCACGGAGCTCCTGGCAGACGAGGATTTCCCCGGCTTTTCAGACGACGCTCGCGGCGGAAGCCGTGCGTGCGCTCCATCTCCGGCCCGGCATGAAACTGAGCCAGACGGTGGATGGCACCCGGCTCATCCTCGAACCCCTGCTCGACGTGGATGAGCTCGCCGGATCTCTCGGTAAAGGCGGCACTCCGGTCAGCGTGGAGAAGATGAACAAGGGATCGAAGTCTGCCATCGCGGCGGCAGGGCGCAAAGGGATCCATGGTTAAAACGCTGGCCGTCGATACGAATGTCATCGTCCGTTTTCTGACGGGCGACGATCCCTCGCAATCCCCCGCCGCAACCAGACTGTTTCGTGCGGCGGCTTCCGGCCGGGTCAAGCTGCTCCTCCCCACCCCGATCGTTCAGGAAACCGTTTATGTGCTGGAAACCTTCTACGAGGGCACTCCCGAAACGATCGCCCCCAAGCTGCTGTCCCTGTTGAACCTGCCCGGCATCACCTGCCCAGACTCCCGCTGGGTGCAGGACGCCCTGCACTGGTATCGCTCAAAAAACGCTGACTTCGGCGATGCACTGCTCTGCGCCTACGCACAAAAAGAGGGCTGCGGTGTCGCCACCTTCGACAAGGGCCTGGTCAAGAAATTTCCCGAAATCCGAGCAAACGAACCGGTGAAAACCAAAATCTGAACATTGACAAGTATTCCATGCCCACATATTCTGTGCATATGGCAAACATTACGCTTTCCATAGACGAAGACCTCCTGAATCGGAGCCGGTCTTATGCTCGTGCGCGCGGGACAAGCCTTAATGCTCTGGTTCGCAGTTTGTTGAGCGATTCTTCTTCCGCTCCGGACACTTCGGTCGATTTTCTGATTGAGCGGCTGAAGAAGAGTTCCGGCGACTCGAAGGGGGTCAAAATTTCCCGGGAAGAGCTTCACCGCTACTGAGCCATGGCCCGGCGAAGTTTTCTTGATACGAACGTCCTGATCTACTCCGTGGACAGCGCCGATTCCGCCAAGCAAGCGGCCGCCCTGGGAGTTATCGAACGGCATGCCAGGGGGAAAACGGGAGTCATCTCGACGCAAGTGCTCCAGGAGTTCTACTCGGCCGCCACGCGGAAACTCGGAATCGAACCGCTCCAAGCCCGGCGGATCGTCCGGGATTTCCGGATCTTCGACATTGTTCAGGTCACACCTGAAATCATCGAAGAAGGCATCGACTGCTCGATCCTCAATACCATTTCATTCTGGGAGGGGCTGATCGTTGCCAGCGCCTCCACAGCCAGGTGCTCGGAAATCCTTTCGGAAGATCTCGCCGACGGGCAGACGATCCAGGGAGTCAGCGTCAGGAACCCCTTTCCCACGAAGTCAGCGCCAGTGCTCCAGCGAGCTTCTTCCAGACCACGGCACGGGCATTGAGGTGATTGCGGCCGTCAGCCAAGGCGAGGATACGATTCAATCGGCCATCGTTAAGACAACGGCCGCTTGGGACTTTCCTAAGAGTTTCGAAGCGGGAATCCGGTTGCCCGGCAGCGGCTCGCCATCGACGAGCAGCGCAGGGGCTCCGCCCCGCAGCACCTTCAAATCCAGACGACATCCGCGAAACCATCGCACGGCATGGAAGCCATCCCATTCGGAAGGAAGGCAGGGAGAAAGCATCAGGCCCTCGATTTCAGGGCGAATCCCGAGCAGGTATTGCGTGGCTGCCACATCCATCCATGTGGCAGTGCCGGTCACTTGAGTCACATTCGCCCATCCGTATTTCGGATTATCCGGCCCGATGATATTGCTCACATAAGCGTAAGGTTCGGCCTTATAGCGGTTGAGCCCGACAGTCTGGAGTGCCAGGTGGGGGACCAGTTGCCGGTAGTAGTGCCAGGCCTTCTCCGGACGTCCGAGCAAGGTTTCCGCGATGATAGCCCATGTGTTTGCGTGGCAAAATATCGCGCCATTTTCCCCGCATCCCGGTGAGTAGCCGCTGTAGGGATCGAGCGCTTGCGGAAACGAGGGGAAGCCTGGATCCAGCTTCTTGATGCCGCAGAAGTTCGTGTCAAGAATCGAGGCCACGGAGTCCATCGCCTGCACGTTCTGTGCGTGAGAACCCACCCCGGCCATGACAGACCAACTTTGCGTGTTCAGCCAAATTTTTCCAAATTCGCAGGATTGCGAACCGATCGGGTTCCCCGCATCATCGAACCCCCTCCGCCACCAAGAGCCATCCCAGGCGCACGCGAGAATCGATGCCTCCTGCTTTTCGCGAAGCGCGTCCAAGCGCCCGGCCTCCGGCTCGTCGCCTTTGAACCGCGCGAAGCAGGCAAGGAGGCGCAGCGCATAAACATATTGCTGGGCGGCCATGAGTGACTCTCCTCTCCCCGCTTTGGAAAACTTCCCGATCGAGTCGTTCCAGTCGCCCTTGTGGGTGAGGGGGATTCCGTGCGCGCCAAGGTTGCCCTCGAGGAAGGCTGTGATGCGCAGGAGATGCTCCCAGACGCTCGCCTCGCCAACGGGAGAGAGGTCATCTTTTTCGCTGAGCCAAGGCACGCGCGCGTCCAATAGCGAGGCGTCGCCCGTCTCGGAAATGATGGCGTTGGCAACCATGGGGAGCCAGAGCGGATTGTCAATATGGATGCGGGATTCCGCTGGCAGGTTTTCCACAGGATTGCATTGATGAGGAGGGTGACCGTCCTCGTATTGTTGCGAAATCAGGTAGCGGAAGACCTTTGCCGCCCACTCGGGCTTGCGGTAGGCGACGGCCAGCAGGTCCTGGCAGGTGTCGCGAAATCCCAGCGTGCGCACTCCGGACGCTTGCTGGCTCACCGAACGGGAGTATCGCCCGGTATGCACGCACTGGACCGGCCCCCAGGTGTTGATCTCGCGGGCAATGTCAGGATCGGGCAGCTCCACCTGAAGCACGGAAAGGTGCTCGTCCCACCAGTCGCGAAGCGCGCGCTTCAGCCGGTCGGTCTCGCCGGGCAGACGAAGCCGCGCCATCGTGGAGCGAACTCCCGCCAAGGCATTCGGCCAGCCCACGATCGCATGAGGCTCGCCACCAAGAAAAAATTGCAGCCGCTTTGTTCCTCCGGCGGAGACGCTCGCCAAACATTGCAGGGCGGCGCAAGGATCTCCGCAGAGCGTCGGGATATCCCCGCAGTGATTTTGTTCGACACCCAGCGGATTTCGCTCGTCGCGATAGTTCCCCATAAAGGCATCGCGATCACCGGAAAACGAGACCGTGGGTTCGCTCGCTCCAAAATAGACCAGCGGGCAGTCGGCGAGATGCGGATTGAAATGGAAATGGCGGTAAAGATACGTCACCGCATTGGCTTCCCGATCGAATGCGACCTCGAGATTGTGCTTCACATAGCATGCCCAGTCGGTGTCCTGCTTCCAATCCAGCAAGCACAGCTCCACGTAGCCAAAAACATCCAGGTCAACATCCTCCGCGCCCGAGTTGAAGATCGACAGATCCCAAACGAGCGCATTGGTGCCAGGCGCGATGAAGAGCTCCAATACGGCTTCGAGGGCACCCTGACGTGCAACAAATCTGGTGAGGCCCGGCTCGTGTTCCGCACGCCACTCATCCAGCTTGCCCTCAACTGGACGCCAGGATGGAGACCAGATCGCCCCGGATTTTTCCCGGATGTAGATATAAAAACCAGGGCTGTCGATCGGAAGGTTCTGCTGGCGGTAGCGCGAGATCCGGTTCTTCAGAGGGGACTTCCACCAGGAATACCCCCCGCCTGCCTGAGAAACAAAGGCGTGGAGAGTTCCGTTGGAGAGGTAGTTGATCCAAGGCTGTGGCAACCGGGGATCATCAATCGAAATCCGACGCTCGGAATCGTTGAAGGAGTAGGGACTCGTAGCTTTCAGCATAAAACACCGTGTCAGATCATATTTTGCAGTCAAATAGATTCGCGACAATTGTCGCGACAAGAGAAGATCGGACGATAAAATGCCATTATGGCTATTGATTTCGCGCCCGGCCGTTGGGACAAGGTCAAAGAAACATACCGTCTCTGGTGGGCCGGCGAATTGCAGCGCCCGATTCTGGATATGGTCCTGGACGGGCGCGATCCCGGACGCCAGCAGCCGAAGGCTCCGCTTCTCACCCAGGAGACTTGCACGGATTTATCCATTCCCGCCGCCGATCTGATCGACCGGCTGGATTACGAGCTGTCCAAGAAGGTTTATCTGGGGGACTCCTTTCCCATGGTGAACCTGGATTTCTTTGGCCCTGGCGTTGCCGCGGCATTCCTCGGGGCCCAGCTCGACAACTCGAGCGGCAGAGTCTGGTTTCACCCCCCGTCGGACACGCCCATCGAAGATCTCCATTTCACTTACGATCCGGAGAATATCTGGCTGCGCCGCATCCAGGAGATTTGCGCGGCCGCCATGGACCGATGGCAGGGGCGGGTCTTGGTTGGGATGACGGACTTGGGCGGCACCCTCGATATCCTCTCCACTTTTCGCCCCTCCGACAAATTACTTTTCGACCTGATCGATTCCCCGGATGAAGTCAAACGGCTGACATGGGAGATTCACGATCTCTGGCATCGCTTCTATGCCGGGATTGATGCCGTGCTTCAGCCGAAAAACCCGGGTTCCAGCGACTGGTGCCAGATATTTAGCGACCAGCCATTCTCCATCTACCAGTGCGATTTTTCCTATATGATCTCGCCGGACATGTTCCGAGAATTTGTCCGCGACGAACTGGAAGCCAGCTCGCGTCGGCTGCCGCGGAGCTTCTATCATTTGGATGGTGTGGGCCAGCTGCCACATTTGGATATGATCCTCGAGATGGATCACATCAACGGGGTGCAATGGATTCCCGGTGCCGGTGCTCCCGGGCTTGAACATTGGCCCGACATCTTTCGACGGATTTTTTCCGCTGGAAAGAAAGCGCAGGTTTGGGGCGATAGCGAAGCGACCCTAAAGATCATTCGCGAAGTCGGTCATGGCCCCGGCATCCATTGCCGGCTGCCAGGCGGACATGTCGCCGAGGAACAAAGATGCCGGAAGGAACTCGCCAAGTTTGGCTTTGACGAAGGAGGTCAGTGACGAATGGCACTAAGCTAAGGTGGTTTTGGGATGGTAGAGCGACCGTCCCGGCAGGCCGGCAACCGGGACGGTCGGGGCGAAATATGGAAAGGGATTGCATTGAAAAATTGGGGAAATATGAGATGAAAAATCCGCGCAGAAACCATTGCGTGGCATGGGCATCCTGCCCATGTCTTACTGGATTGCTGCAAATGCTGAAAAGCCTTTCACAGAATTAGGAAAAACAAGAAAACCATGAAAATGAAACACGAAGCGCCCAAATCCACCCCGGTCACGAGCCTTGATGGCGAGGGCTGGCACATTGCCGCCGATCCTAACAACCAAGGCCGCGAGGGAAAATGGTTTGAGGCCGCGAGGCCGGAGGCCATGACAGTGGCTGTCCCGAGCACCATCCAGGAAGCCTTTCCCAACTACCACGGGCTGGCCTGGTATTGGAGGAGCTTCACAGTTCCCGTCAATCCCGATCCCGAGGGGCGCACTCTGCTGCGATTCTGGTCGGTGGACTACAAGGCCGATGTCTGGGTGAACGGAGTGTTAGTCGGCAGCCATGAAGACGGCGAGGAGCCGTTCTTGCTGGATGTGACCGACGCGGTCAGGTCGGGGAAAGCCAACCTCTTGGCCATTCGCGTCCTGAATCCTACCCATGAACGGATCGACGGGATCGTCCTCTACGAAACAGCCAGAGGAGCCAAAGACCTCCCCCATCACCCGGGGCTGGAATGGAATTTCGGCGGCATCCTCGATTCTGTGGAGCTGCTGAGCGTGTCAGCCATCTCGATCGAGGACCTGCATCTGCTTCCGGACTGGAGAACCGGAGAGATCAAAGTCGAGGCGACGGTCTTCAACGCTGGCTCCGTGGCTGTTTCGGTCCGGCTGGGTCTCGAAGCCGCCCCCGGTGCCGGAGGTGAGACCGTGGCCCGTTTCGCCGTGGAGACAACCGTTCCTGCTGGCCGCAGCCTGGTCAACGGGAGCTTGATCATCCCGCAGCATCGGCTGTGGGAGTTGGATGCCCCGTTCTTGTATCGTGTGACGGCTCGGCTCCAGGCAACCGGGAGCCAGTCAACCGACGAACGTTCGACGCGATGCGGGTTCCGCCACTTCGATTTCGAGGACGGATACTTCCGGCTTAACGGCCACCGCATCTTCCTCCGCAGCGCGCACAGCCTCTGGACAACCCCCGTCAAAATCCATTCCTGCCAGGATCTGGCACCACTTCGGAAAGATATGTTGTACGCCAAAACGATGGGCTTCAACACGGTCCGCTTCCTCCCCTTCGCGGGGGCCAGGGCCCATCTCGATCTCTGCGACGAGCTGGGGCTAATGGTCATGCAGCAGTCCTCCTCCTCATGGCTCATGGACAATTCTCCAGCTATGCCGGAACGCTTCGATCGTTCGCTTTTTGGCATTATCCGCCGCGACCGCAACCACCCCTGCGTCGCGCTCTGGTATTTGCTGAACGAGACCCACGACGGGGCCGTGTTCCGCCACGCCGTGGAGATGCTTCCGAAGCTGCGCGAACTCGACAGCACCCGTCTCTGCCTGCTCAGCAGCGGCCGGTGGGACAGGGACTTGAACGTCAACAGCATCAGCCGCCCCGGTTCCAATACCTGGGACGTCCCACTGAATGATGTCCACAATTACCTGCCTGTGCCGCACGGTGCCGCCGAGATTTCCTGGCTGCGCGGCGGTGCCGGTGCCGGGAACGTTGACGCTGCCGACCACTCGTTCCTGCAAGCAGTCGACGACCATGCGCCGAAAGGGGCCACCCTCCTCTCCGAATACGGAGTCGCCAGCGCCATGGATCTGGTGTCCCTCGCACGCTATTACGAAAGGATGGGTGCCACCGACAAGATGGACGCCCTTTATTATCGTGCCAATTTGGACAAGTTCATGGCCGACTGGAGGCAATGGCATCTGGACGAGGTCTTCGGGCGTCCCGAGGACTATTTTAAATCCTGCATAGCCGCCAACGCGGAGCACCGGCGGCTGGGAATGAACGCGCTCCGCTCCAATCCCAAGCTGGTCGGCTATAGCATGACGGCGCTGCACGATGAAGTTAGCTGCGGCGAAGGCCCGATTACCTTCCTGCGTGACCTAAAACCCGGCGCGGTGGATGCCATCCGAACGGGGTTCGCTCCGTTGAAATGGAACCTCTTCGTCGAGCCGTGGAATATCTATCGCGGAGGGACGGTTCACGCGGAGGTTGTCCTCGCCAATGAGGATGTCCTGCCGCCGGGGAGCTACCAAGTCGAGGTCGGGATCTTTGGGCCCAACCAGGAAGCGGTTCTGCGGGAGATTGTCCCGCTTCAGATCGCGGAGACGGAGGAGCCCTTCGCTCTCCCGGTTTGGAAAAAAGACGTGAAGCTCGACGGTCCCGCCGGGCGTTACCGGCTGACCGCCACCTTTGTCTCGGGAGCGGCTGCCGTTGATGGCGAGGCCGCGTTCCAAGTGTCCGATCCGGCGCTGATGCCGGAGGTGAATGTCGAAGTCGCTTTGTGGGGGGAGGACCCGGAGCTGGCGACGTGGCTGAAAGAAAGTGGCGTCGCCTGCCGTCCGTTCGCTCCCGGAGCATCTTCCGATCGGGAAGTCATCGTGACCAGCGGCAACCGGGTTGTTTCCCGCTCGCTGCTGGAGGAGTTCTCACGGCGCGTCAGGCAAGGGGCTACGGCAGTCATGCTCACTCCCGAAGTGGTACAGTCCAACGACTCGCCCTCGGCCAGCATGCCGACACGCTGGACCGTGTTTGAAAAGTTCGACAACCATACTGCGCCTGAGCCAGAGGATGCTCAGTTGACCAGCATCCCGGAGACGTTGCAGTTGGGAGAACAAACCGGCAGGCGGCATGTAGTCGAGGTCGGCGAGGATGGAGGCTGCCAGGACTTGTCGCCGCTGTGGGGTGGCCTCGACCACAAGCCTATCGCGATGGAAATCAGCCCGGTCGTCTACATCTATGTCCCGTTCGAAATCAGTCGCGGCGGGAGCCATATGATGAAGTTTGACGCGGATTATTGGTATAAGGCGTGGCTGGACGGCAAGGCCGTGAGCGACTCGGTATCCCAGTCCAATGAGGTGCTCGTCAACCTTGAGGAAGGCGCTCACTTGCTGGTGGTGAAACTGGTCAGCGGCAGCGGCGGGTGCAGGCTGCGTCTTTCCAGTTGGGAGACGGATGCCTTGACCCGCTTCCACTCGCCGAAACTGAACCGGCTCGACTTCGTCTCCGGCTTCTACCACCGGGACGACTGGGCGCGGCGGCATCCGATCTTCGACGGCCTGCCGACCGGCCTGCTGGACTGGGCAACTTACCGGAACATCGTCCCGCACGATGGGAAGTGCTTGCAGGATCTCGGGGATCCGGACGAGGTGGTCTGCGGCGCCCTTCAGACCTGCTACGCCTACAAATCCGGACCCTATGTGGCGGTCTACCGGCACGGCGCGGGCCAGATCGTGATGAACACGCTCAACATCCGCGAGAACCTCGGAAAAGATCCCGTCGCTGACCGCCTCCTGCGGAACCTGCTTAAATACGCGGCAGCCAAACCATATCAACCCAAATGATGAAGATTGCTGCCTCCTCTGCACGCATACTTGCTCAGAATATTCGTAAGACGGCGGTCCGGCTTAGGTTTTGCGAGGCATATCCATTGATAGGGGAAACCATGTCACGAAACGCGTAGCAGCGCAAAAATCAGTTTAACACAAGATATGAAAAATCGGATGAATATGTTGGTTGTTGGAGTTCTCATGGCGGTGTTTCTTTGTCAGAAAGCCATCGCGAAACCGGTGGTTTCCTACGATTTTGAAAGCGCGGAGCAGATCGACGCATTCCGCGCCAGCGCGGGCAAGGGCAGCGAGATCATTCCCACGAACGTGCCTGTCCATTCGGGGCAACAGGCCGTCATCATCCGGCCAACCCCGCAGGGGCAGCAGTCGGCTGAAGTTCCGCTCCCGAAAGACTTCGATAAAGGATGCGTCACGTTCTGGTTCTATGACAATATCGCCGCCGGCATGGCGACGGGGGCGAGCGCCCGCTCCGGTTGGGCTCTGGACGGGAGCTGGACGGTCAACGGCAAAACCTCGGCGCGCCCCATCGCCGGGTGCGACACCGGCAGGGAGCATCCGAACTGGGTCACGGAGCACTTCAACGACACCAGGTCGGACACTGGAGTCAGACGCCACGATGGCTGGACCAAATTCGACATCGTCCTCGAACCGGAGGCACCGGGCCGCTCGGCCATCGTCTATATCGACGGGAGAGAGGCGTTCCGCCGCCCTGCGGAAGGATTCAAGCCGACAGTTCTTAGATTTGCCACCTTCTGGGGAGCGGGAGATTTTGCGATTGACGACATTGTGATTGATAATGATCCGGCATCGTTCCGTCCGGCCGTGGCGCAAAGCATCTCCGCCGGCGACGAGGCGAACAACATCACGCTGCTGCCCGGGCAGAAACTCGCGCTTGATATCGGTCTTGACGCCAGGGGGGCATCGTCCAAGAAAGGGATCTTGGAGGTCGAGCTGCTTGACCTCCAGGAGAAAAGCGTCTGCCGCCAGAATGCGGAGATCGACTGGAGCGCCGTGAAGGATTCCAGAATCGCCGTCTCCCTTCCGCCGCCTCCGGCGTCGAAGCATTACTGGGTCATCGCCTCATACCGCGACGAGGGCGACAAGGAACCCTCCAGCCGGACCATCGGACGGATCAATGTTCGCTATCTCACCGATGCCGCGGCGCGGTCGTTCCGCGGGCAGAGGGAATTCGCGAACCTTTGGGACTGGCTGCCTGCGGCCAAAGACGCGATGGATGCGCCTCCGGCGAAATGGGACGGCGCGGAAAAGGTGAGGAACCTCTGGAATTTCAATATGAATAGCCGGCACAAGGACGTCACCGCCGGATGGTATCACCGATCGATCGAAGTCCCCGGCGATTGGAGCGGCCGCCGGATTCTCCTGCGTGTGGAACAACCTCAGCGCGCGGCTAAGATCTTCCTCGGCGGCGCGCTGGCAGGCACGCTGATCTGGCCCGGCGGCGAACTCGATATCACCGGCAAAGTCAAGCCGGGCGCAAAGGTGGAGCTGACCATGCTGGTTGACTCCGAGGCCGGGACCGTGCTGACAAAAGCACTGACCTCGGCTTTGGGCAAGGGAACCGTCCTGCCGGAGCAGTTCCGTTCCTCCGCCGCCCGCGGGCTTGGCGGCGAAGTCTCACTGCTCTCCGAGCCGATGGGTGCCCGGATTGACGGCGTGACGATCGATACGAGCGTCGCCACGATGACGTTGAAGCTGGGCTTCTCCGTCGAAGGTCTTGCCGCGGACGCCGCGTATGTCATCGAGGGGACGGTTTCAAAAGGTGGGCGCGCGGTCAAGTCCTTCACGTCCGCGCCGTTCAAGACCCCGGGCAAAGACCCAGTCAGGATCGAACTTCCGTTCCCCGAGGCCGAGCTGTGGGATATCGGCAAACCCAACCTATACGATCTGAACGCAAAGCTTATCCTGCGGGGCAAAGCCGTTGACGCCATCCTGCCTGAACGCTTCGGTTTTCGCGAAGTCGCCTTTGATGGACGTCTGGTAAAGATCAACGGAAATCCCGTCAACCTCTTCACGCCGATGGTTCCCACGCTTATGGGCAACCTGGGGTTTGCGAAATCCATGGAGCTAAACAACCTGAATTACCTCAGCTCCATGCACAAATTCTTCTATGCCGACGGGGGAAGCCAGTCCTCCGTGATGGCCGATGACAATTTTAATTTCGCAGACGAAGCCGGCATCGGCACGGATATCGGGATCCCGAATATTTTTTACAGAAGCTATCTCGTCAATCTCTGCTACTCGAAGGGCGGCAGTTTTCTGGAAGACCCCGTCTACTGGCCGGCGTTCGAGCAGGTCGTCAAACGGGCGGTCAAAAGATATGGCAACAGCCCGGGCCTGTTTTTCTTTCTCGGTGCCGGCGAAGGCGGACAGCTCGGGATGGGTGGGGTATTCAATCCCCTGAAGATGGACGGCCTGTGGCAGAAGCGATATGAGGATCGTCCGGTCAACCGCCATGCGCGCGATGTCGAACTTAAGGCGCAGGATCTGACCCGCCGCATCGACCCCCGCAGACGGATCATCGGGCAGGATGCCGGAAATTTTGCCGACGCCATCCATATCACCAATTACACGGGCTTCGAGAACATGCAGGAGCTCATTGAGTCCAACGAGTATTGGCGGAAGAATGGCGTCAAACCCTATATGATAACCGAGCAGGCAGCCCCGATGTTTCCTGATTGGACGACTCAGCGCCGGCAGGGTCATAATGCGCCTTTCCCGGTGTGGGGCGTTGTCGCCGAATGGGCCGCCGTGACCATGGGCGACGCCGCCTACCACCGGCAACCCGTCGATCAGGAGGTGCTTGATAACTTTTCTAAGGTCAACATCCCGCATCAAAGCGGCTATATCTATGCGTATGGTCGCACCCCCGGCACGCCTTCCGCCTTCCGGCGGATAAACAATGAACGCTGCCGCGAGCAGTGGCTCAACTGGCGCGCCGACGGGATTGGGCTTGTGGAAAAGTGGGGGTTCCTGGCTGGCGATGAAGACGCTCTCAAAGCGGCCTGCGCCCCGCTCACAGGCTTTATCGCCGGAAATGCCGCCCGCCGCACGGATAAGACCCATATCCTCCGCCCGGGGGAGACCTGGGAACGGCAGTTCCTCGTCCTCAACAACCGCCGCGAATCCGCCAAGATCGCGTGTGAGTGGACGGTCACGCTCAATGGCGAAAAACTGGATTCCGGATCCGCCAAGGCCGAACTCCTTCCAGGCGGACAGGCCACCATTCCGATCAAGGCCGCAATCCCGGATGTCAAGGCCGACGCCTCCGGAATTTTGTCCGTCAAGCTCGTTGAGGACGGCAAGGAACTGGCCGCCGACAAGATGGACTTCCAGGTGTTGGTTCCGGTCAAGGCTCCGGCAATTTCCGGTCGTGTCGCGTTGATCGATCCCGAAGGAGCTTCCGCCGAAGCCCTCGACAGTATCGGCGTGCGCTACCAGCGGCTCCCCATCAATGCCGACCTCGCGGCATACGACATCGTGATCTTCGGACGCAAAGCGTTTTCCTACGAGACCGCGCTTTCCAAGCCCATCGATCTCGGCGCGCTCATGGCCGCAGGAAAGAAAATCCTGATCCTCGAGCAGGAGGAAAGCGTACTGAAGGGCCGCTTCAACTTCCGGACCGAGTATGTTTCCCCGCGTTCGATGTTCGGTCGCGTCGCAGGGCATCCGGTCACCGCCGGACTTCCGGACGGCGCGCTTAACTTCTGGCGCGGTGCCGCGACGCTTACGGATGGGTATGAAGACGCGCGCAGGCAGTCGATGGAGTCCGAAGCGAACGGCCACCTGCAGTTCATCGTCTGGCACGACGGCAAGGAGCACCCGCGCCCTATGAAGTGGGGCAACAATCATAACGTGGCCACGGTCGTCATCAACAAGCCCGACCGCGGCAATTTCCGCACGCTCGTGGACTGCGAATTCGGGCTTGATTACGCCGCGGTGATGGAACTGGAACAGGGCCCGGGCAGGATGCTTTTCTGTCAGGCCGATGTCTCCGGCCGCAGCGCCGCGGAGCCTGCGGCCGAAAGGTTGCTCGCCAACATGGTCGGCTATCTCGGCGGCGCACGCCCGGTGAACTGGAGCTCCGGCGCTGCCTACCTCGGCGGAGAAAAAGGGGCCGACCTTCTTGAACGCCTGCAAGTGTCTTTCCGCAAGGTCAACTCCCCGGACGAAGTCAAGCCCGGCGAGACACTCGTCCTCGGTGATGGCCTGACACCGGAGACCCTGGCCTCCGTGAAACCATCCATCTCCCGCTTTGTGGAAAACGGTGGGACATGCCTTTCCCTGCCGCGCGGCAAGGAGGAATGGGCTTGGCTCCCGTTCGATGTCTCGGCCAAGGACTCACTCGTTGACGCGACGATCATCGACAAACCGGCGCGTCCATTGCTTGCGGGGCTTTCCAACAGCGAGCTTTTCTATCCCGCCAGGATCCCGCTCGTGACACTGGACAAAATCCCGGCGGAAGGGTTCCGGCTTGACCCCGGCGTGATCGCGGAGGTGCCGCGCGGCAAAGGCCGCTATATCTTCTGTCAGGTCGCGCCGGACTCGTTTGACACGGCGGCCAAACCCAATCTGGCGGATGCCAAAAAGCGCTCGTATCGGGTCTTCCAGGCACTCCTCAACAATCTGGGCGCGCCGATGGCTCCGCCCCGTTTCCTCGCGCCCGCAGCGGACAGTCCGACCGTGGCGAAACGCCCGCCGCTCGACCTCGCAACCGCAACATGGGCGGGACTCAAAACCGAGGCCGGTGACAGTTCGACGCCGTCCCCGTCAGACCCGAGATGGAAACCGGTCACTGTCCCCGGCTACGTTGACGAGCAGCGTCCGGATTGGAAAAACTCCGCTGTCTTCTGGTATCGCTGCCGCTTCACAATTGATAAACTTCCCGCATTGTCGGCGGCATCCAATCTGCACATCGGGGCGATTAAAGACGAGGACGACATCTCGCTCAACGGGACACCGGTCGGTCATACCGGACGCGACAACCATGTGAACGACTGGCTGACCGCGCCGCGGTTCTACCCTGTCCCCGCCAAGCTCCTCAGGGAAGGCGAGAACGAACTGCTCATTAGGATCGTCAATCTCGGGGGCGCATGCGGAATCAGCGCCGGCCCCGCTCGGATGATCTGGGGCGCCGACGAGAAGCCGAAGACGGAGGTGTCGCTCATGGATCTGGCCAGCCGCCCCCCGCTCGATCTTGTCGGGCAGTGGCTCGTCCTCCTCGCGGATGCGGGGGAAGCGGTTCAACCGGCGGACACCGATCCCCGCTGGAAGAGCAAATATGTGCCGGGGCCGGTCATCGATTTGGAAAACCGCTCCGTCTGGTGCCGCAGGGACATCAATATAAAAGAGATCCCTGCCGGCGCGCGCCCGGTGCTGGTGATCGGCGCCGTTGACGACGAGGACGAGACGTATATCAACGGACAAAAAGTCGGGCATATCGGCAAGGACACCAACCCCAAGAACTATTATACGGCCCAGCGCGCCTATGCCATTCCGGCGGGATTGTTGAAGGTTGGCGCGAACCGGATCGTCGTCAAGGTCAACAATCTTCCCCCCGGCCCAGGCTCCATCGTTGCGCCGATCCAAATCTGCTGGATGCCGCCCGACGAGGCGTCCAAGCTGCGCCTGTCCGCCTCTCCCTATATTTTCGAGGTGGGACGACTGGACGACCCCTACTGGAACCGCGGCTGGTGAGGCGCAGCATGTCATTGCCACCTCCAATGCCCGACAATGGGATTCGTGATGGTTTTGATGAATCAGAACAAACTAAAGTATTCATGAAGGGAAATGGGCAATAATAAAAATGAAAACATCCGCATCCACAAAATTCACCCCAGTCACGAGCCTTGATGGCGCGGGCTGGCTCATTGCCACCGATCCTAACAACCAAGGCCGCGAGGCAAAATGGTTTGTGGCCCCGAGGCCGGAGGCCAAGACAGTGGCTGTTCCGAGCGCCATCCAGGAGACGTTCCCGAATTACTTCGGGCTGGTCTGGTATTGGAAGAGCTTCGAGATTCCTCAAAATCCCGATCCCAAGGGGCGCTACCTGCTGCGGTTCCTGTCCGTGGATTACAAAGGCGATGTCTGGGTGAACGGAAGGGAAGTGGGCAGCCATGAGGATGCCGAGGAACCGTTTGTTTTGGATGTGACCGATGCCGTCCATTCAGGCGCCGGCAATCTTCTTGCCGTCCGGGTTCTGGACCCGACCGACAAGCCCATCGACGGCTTGATCCTTACCCAAATAGCGCGAGGCGCCAAACAAGTGACTCATGGGCCGGGGATGGAATGGAACTTTGGCGGGATTCTCGATTCGGTGGAACTGATCGCCGCCCCGGCGCTGCGCGTGGAAGACCTCTATGTGATCCCGAATTGGAAGACGGGCGAGATCGACGTGAACGCGACGGTTTTTAACGCCGGGCCGCAAGCGGCCAAAGTCCGGCTTGGGTTGCGCGTCGCGCCAGCGAACGGCGGCGGGACCGCGGACGAGACGGCGGTCGAGGGGACGGCTCCGGTGGGCCAGAGCGTTCTCAAGGGGAAGTTGCGCGTCGCCCAGTTCCGCCTCTGGGATTTGGACGATCCGTGTTTGTACTCGGTCTCGGCGCGGCTCCAGGCGGAGGGGAGCCCGTCGGCGGACGAGCAATCGACGCGCTGCGGCTTCCGGCACTTCGATTTCAAGGACGGCTATTTCCGGTTCAATGGCCGCCGGATTCTCGTGCGCAGCGCCCACAGCGTTTGGATGACGCCCATCAAACTGCATTCGAACAACGACTTGCAGATGATCCGGCGCGACATTATCTACGCCAAGACGATGGGGTTCAACTGCATCCGGTTCCTTCCCTTCGCGGCAAGCCCCGCCCATTTGCAGTTGTGCGACGAACTGGGCGTCATGGTGATGCAGCAGTCGGCGTCTTCCTGGGATTTGGGCGACAGCCCCCAAATGCCGGAGCGGTTCGACCGCTCGCTTTTGGGCGTGGTCCGGCGCGACCGCAATCATCCCTCGATCGTCCTTTGGTATTTCCTGAACGAGACTCGCGACGGCACCGTTTTCCGTCACGCCGTGGACACCCTGCCCAAAGTGCGGACGCTCGACAACACGCGCGTTTGTCTCCTCAACAGCAGCAGGGAGCACGACGGGGCCAAGGGAATTGGCAGCTTGAGCCGCCCCGGATCAAAGACATGGGATGTCTCGGAACTCCAGGATTATCACGATTATCCGGTGGTGCCGCACAACGAAGCGGACCTAAAAATAAAGTTAAGGCGGGATGGAGCGGAGAAAGTTCCGTTTTTCTTGTCGGAGTACGGCGTTGGCAGCGCCTTGGATTTGCCCACGTTTGTTCGCTATTATGAACGGCTGAACGCGGCGGACAAGATGGACGCGCTCTATTACCGGGAGAAACTGGACCAGTTCATGGCGGATTGGGACCGCTTGCATCTGGAGAGCGTTTTCGGACGCCCGGAGGATTTCTTCAGAGCGGCCCTGAGCACGAACGCTTCACAGCGGCTGTTGGGAATGAACGCGTTGCGCGCCAATCCCCAGCTCATCGGCTACAGCATGACGGCGCTGCACGACGAGGTCAGTTGCGGCGAGGGGCCGATCACTTTTCTGCGCGACTTGAAACCGGGCGTGGTGGATGCGGTCCGAACCGGCTTCGCTCCGTTGAAATGGTGCCTCTTTGTCGAGCCGCAGACGCTTTACCCGGGCGGCAAGGTCAAGGCCGAGGTGTTCCTGTCCAACGAGGACGTGCTGACTCCCGGCGACTACCGCGTGGAAGTGGCGCTCTTCGATCCCAACCAATCACCGGTGTTGAAGGAAACCGTTCCGCTCCATGTCGCCGACCCGAAGACGAATCCGCCTTTCGCTCAGGCCGTCTGGGCCAAGGAAGTGAAGGTGGACGGCCCCGCCGGGCGCTATCGGCTGACGGCGCGTTTCGTTTCAGGGGCTTCCGCCGTGGATGACGTGGCGGAGTTCTTCGTCATGAACTCCACGCAGATGCCGGAGGTCAAGGCCAAGGTCGCCTTGTGGGGCAACGACCCGGAGTTGGAGACATGGCTGAAGTCGGAAGGCATCGCCTGCCGCCCGTTCTCGCCCGGGGCGTCCCCGGCCGGGGAAGTCATCCTGATCAGCGGGAACCGCATCGTCAACCGGTCCTTGTTGGATGAGTTCTCGCGGCGTGTCGGGCAAGGGGCCACGGCGATCATGCTGAAGCCCCGGATGACATTGACCGACGACTCGGCGCGCATGCCCGCGCGCTGGACGGTATTCGAGAAGTTCGAGGATGACATGCCGGAGCCGGAGCCTGGCCAGCTTTCCAGCATCCCGGAGACATTCCAGCTTGGCGGACAAATCGGCAGACGGCATGAAGTCGAAGTGGGCGAGGACGGAGGTTGCCAGAACTTGTTGCCGCTCTGGGGCGGGGTCAATACGTCGATGGCGGGCGGAGGAGTCAAAACAAAGGCCGTTGTTTACATCTATGTCCCATTTGAAATCGAAAACGACGGTTCCTATGAGATCAAGTTCGGCGCGGATTATTGGTATAAGGCATGGCTGGACGGCAAGGTGGTGAGCGACACGCTTCGCACCGGTAACGATGGGGGGGGGAATGCCGAATTCAACAAAGGCGGGGCGCTCATCGATCTCAAGAAAGGCGCTCACTTGCTGGCGGTCAAGGTGGTCAGAGGTGCTTGCGGGTGCCGGCTGCGTCTATCGGTCTGCGCGCCGGACGCGTTAGCCGCATTTCACTCGCCCGCCGTGAAAAAAATCGATTCGATGGGTTTGTACCACCGGGACGACTGGGCGCGTCGGCATCCGATCTTTGACGGGCTGCCCACCGGCCTGTTGGACTGGGTCACCTACCGGAATATCGCCCCGCGCGAAGGCTTGTGCATGGATGCTCCCGACGCCATGGACGAGGTGGTCTGCGGCGGGATCGTGACCGCCTCCGGGTACAATTCCGGGCCCTACGTGGCGGTGCACCGGCACGGCGCGGGCCGGATCATCATGAACTGCCTCAACATCCGCGAGAACCTCGGAAAAGACCCTGTCGCTGACCGCCTGCTACGAAACCTGCTCAACTTCGCCGGCACTCCCGCTGCCTCCTAAAAAACAATGATCACATCCAAACTCCTCCTCACTGGCAGTTCCATCATGGAAGTGTGGCACGACTTTTCCTCCCTCATGCCGGGTTGGCAAGTCGTCAATCGCGCCATCGGAGGCACGACGACCACGTATTGGGTCGAGCGGCTCGCCGAAGTCCTCGCCGAGGAGCAACCCGATGCCGTTTTTTGCTATGTGGGCAGCAATGACGTCGCTACGGGGGCCTCGACGGACGATGTGGGCGAAGGCTTCCGGCGCATTCGGGAAATCCTCACCGCTTATGATTCCACCATCCCGTTCGCATGCCTTTCCATCATCAAGGCCCCGCAGCGCGTGGGACGATTTGACGAGATCGCCGCAGCGAATGCGGCGGAACGCAAGTCGCTCCAGCCCGGTGACCTCTGGATCGATTCGGATCCCTTTTTCCTCACCGCAGACGACGCTCCGATCGCAAAATATTACGTCGAGGACGGACTGCACCTGACCGCCGACGCCTACCTTAAGCTCACGCAGCACGTCGCCCCCGATCTCCGGGATTGGCTCAAGAATTTCGAGTCCTCCCCGCGCCCCTCGATTCCGCTGATCCGCCGCGCCTCCCTCCACTCCGAACGAGCCGCCCTCATCGATGGGAACGGCTCCCACACTTATGCGGATCTGCTCGCGGCTTCGGCTCGCGTGAGCGGATGGCTGCGCGGGGAGGCGGGGGATCTCGCCGAGGCGCGGGTGGCATTCCTTGTGCCTTCCTCCTTTACCTATGCGGCTGTGCTTTGGGGGATCTGGCAGGCGGGAGGCATCGCCGTGCCTCTCTGCACCCAGCATCCGGCCCATGAGCTGTCGTATGTGATTTCGGATTGCGGCGCGGAGATCGTGGTATCCGATCCGCAGTATGAATCTCTCCTGCGCCCGGTCGCCGAGGCACTCGGGCGGCGGTTTTTGCTGACCACCGAGATCCCGGGCGCCGCCCCCGCGAGCCAGCCCGATGTGCCGCTCTCCCGTGGTGCCCTCATCGTTTATACCAGCGGAACGACAGGAAAACCCAAAGGCGCACTCAGCACGCATGCGACCCTGACAGCCCAGATCCAAAGCCTCGTCACCGCTTGGGAATGGTCGGCGAACGACCGCATCGCACTCTTCCTGCCGCTCCACCACGTCCACGGGATCCTGAATGTCCTTAGTTGCGCGCTCTGGTCGGGCGCCTCGTGCGAAATGCTGCCAGGCTTCGAGCCTGGGCCAGTCTGGGAGCGCATCCGCGACGACAAGCTCACGGTTTTCATGGCCGTTCCCACGATCTACACGCGCCTGATCGCATTCTGGGAAGCTGCCGCCGATGCCGAGAAGGCGGCCCTGAGCGCGGGATCCCGCCGCCTGCGCTTGATGGTCAGCGGCTCGGCTGCGCTGCCGGTTTCAGTGTTTGAGAAATGGCGCGAGATCAGCGGTCACGCCCTGCTCGAGCGCTATGGCATGACCGAGATCGGCATGGCCCTCTCCAATCCGTTTCGCGGCCAGCGCCTGCCGGGACATGTCGGGTCTCCGCTTCCCGGCGTCGAAGTCAGGCTGCTGGATGAAGCGGGCCAACTGGTTCCCGACGGCACGCCCGGCGAAATCCAGATCCACGGTCCGACTGTTTTTCGCGAATACTGGGACAAGCCCGAGGCGACGGCTGCGACATTCACAGCCGACGGATGGTTCCGCACGGGCGATATCGCCGTGTGCCAGAACTCCGTCTATCGCATCCTCGGCCGCAGTTCGGTGGATATCATCAAGACCGGTGGCTACAAGGTTTCCGCCCTCGAGATCGAGGAGGAACTTCGCAACCATCCCGCCATTGACCAGTGCGCGGTCGTCGGCGTGGCCGATCTCGAGTGGGGCGAACGCGTCGCCGCTGCCGTCGTGCTCAAACCCGGAATGTCGCTCGCTCTGAAACCCCTCCGCGACTGGGCGAAGGAATTTCTCGCCGTTTACAAAATCCCCTCCCTGCTGGAAACCGTCCCGGAACTTCCCCGCAACGCGATGGGCAAGGTCGTCAAACCCGAGGTCGCCAAATTCTTTAAAAAATCCTGAGAGCATGTTCAACAAAAATAAAACTCATATGACAACAAAACAAAAATACGCAGTTATTCTTGGCAACCTCGGCAACACGTGCGACCGGTTTCTTTCCAGCGGATACAAGGACGTTCCCGGGCGCGACGAGCTCCTCGATCAGGCGGCAGCGATTGATGGGGTGACCGGCATCGAGCTGGTCGCCACATGGGACATCACCCGGGAAACCGCGCCTCACATGAAAAAAATGCTGGCGTCACGCAACTTGCGCTGCGCCTCGATTATCCCGGATCTTTTTTCACGGAAATGCTGGGGGAAAGGCTCGATTTGTTCCGCGGATGCCGCCGTTCGAAAATTGGCGCTTGAAGAGATCACCTCCTCGGTGGATATGGCGCATGAATTGGAGTGCGACCTGCTGAACGTCTGGCCCGGGCAGGATGGTTACGACTACTGCCTGGCAGCCGACTACCTTGAAGAACGTGCCTGGCTGGCTGACAGCATACAAAAAGCCGCCTGCTATGCCGAATCCAAGGGCGTGCGCCTGGCTCTCGAATACAAAATGAAGGAACCCCGCACGCATTCTTACCTCGCCCGCGCCGCCGATACGCTTCTCGTCGCGCTGGAGTCCGGGATGGATAATGTCGGCGTCACCATCGATACCGGGCACGCCTTCCTTGCCTATGAAAATGTCGCGGAATCCATCGCCATTCTTTCTCGCGCTGGAAATAAACTCTTCCACATGCATTTCAACGACAACTACAGCTCATGGGACGACGACATGATTGTCGGTTCGGTCCGGTTGGTCGAGTATTTTGAGATGCTCTATTGGCTGGAAAAGACCGGCTATGCGGGCTGGTATTCCATGGATCAATATCCCTACCGCGAAGACGGTTGCGGGGCGGTTCGAAGCAGCGTGCTCTTTCTTCAGCGGTTGCAAACCATCTTGGATCGGGTGGGCACTCCCGCTGTCGAGGCTCTCATCCGCAGGCGTGACCCGGTTGCCACCGCCGCGTTTATTCGCGAAAACTTGATTGCCGGCGCCGCTTAACACCGGAAACATCATAACAACCAAACCCAGAAGAGAATAAACCCAGAATCGGCAGTTGCACCGCGAAGAACCGAAGCACACGAAGAAAATAGGGTGGCAATCATGTGGTTGTGAGTGTTTGGCTCAAACGATGCGTTCACCCAGCGGGTGGGCGTGTGAAATGGTAATAAATTTTATTACAAGCCCCCCTCTTCGTGTTCTTCGTGCACTTCGTGGTAAATTCATAATGCCAGATTAGAATGAAACATACATCACAAAACTCAATAATCGAAATCGTCTGGCTGAAATGCCAGTCGGCCATCAGCCCGGTGGGCGTTGACTCGCCCGCCCCAAAATTCAGTTGGCTGTTGGAAAGCCGCGAACGTGGGCAAAGGCAGATCGCCTATCAAATATTGGTGAGCGACAACCTCGAGGACCTGGGTCGCGACAATGGCAATCTCTGGGATTCGGGGATGATCCGTTCCGGCCAGACCAACGCCGTGCGCTACGGCGGCAAACCGTTGGCGAGCAACCAGACCTACTGCTGGAAAGTCAAGGTTTGGGACCGGGACGGAAAACCGTCCGCCTTCAGCGAACCGGCCAGTTTTACCACAGGCATCCTTGATTCTGCCTCGTGGCAAGCCAGTTGGATCGGACGCGGGGATGGGGGAGATCCGGTCAATGCGGACGGGTATTATGTTTTCAATAAAGATAGGCTGCTGCTGGGGGCCGACTACGTGGAAGGCACCGAATCCACGGAATACGACAAAGACAGTTTTACGTTCGATGGGGATCGAACGTCGATCGTCCATGTGTGCGGTCTCGGACGTTATGAGATGACGATCAATGGGGAGCGCTCCACATACGACGAGAATGCGATGCTTTTGCGCAAAAGCATCACGCTCTCGAAGCCGGTATCCAAGGCGCTCGTCCATGTGTGCGGCCTCGGGCTTTATGAGCTGACGATCAACGGGCAGCGGGTCGGAAAAAAAGTTTTCAACCCGGCCAAGACGAATTACTCCAAAACCGTCTTATACGACACCTACGAGGTCTCGGCATTGTTGAAAGAGGGAGCGAACGTGCTGGGCCTTATGGTGGGCAACGGTTGGTTCAACTCCCTCCCCAAGCGCTGGAACTGGCGCGCGCCCTGGTATGGAGAAAAGCGAGCTCTGCTGCAAATGCATGTGACGGATGCCGAGGGCGCGAGCCTCATGATTGGCAGCGACAACTCATGGAAAGTGGCGGACGGCCCGGTGCGCCGGAACTGCCATTACGACGGTGAGACCTATGACGCGAATAGGGAGGTTGTGGGATGGGATAAACCAGGCTTTGACGACTCCGCCTGGGCAAGCGCCAAGACCGTCAAGCCCCCAAGAGGACAACTGTTTTCCCAAGCGATGCCCGCGATCGAGCGCACGGGATTGTTGAAGCCCGCCTCAGTGACCCAACTCGACGGCGGAAAATCGCTGGTCGATTTTGGACAGAACTTCGCCGGCTGGATCCGGGTGCGGCTGAAGGCGAAGAAGGGGGACATCGTCGAATTCCGGTATGCCGAGGATCTGAAGGACGGGATGCTGGATACCATGAAGAACCATGATGCGGAGGCAACGGACCGCTACATCGCCAAAGGAGGAGGACTGGAGAGTTTCGAACCCCGCTTCACCCAACATGGGTTCCAGTATGTCGAGGTGAGCGGCTTGGATTATCCGTTGCAAGCCGAGGATATTGAGGGCGTGGACGTCCATTCGGCGGTGGAGCCTGCCGGGACGCTTGACTGCGGCGATGAGGGGATTGGCCGAATTCATACAGCAGTCCTGCGAACGCAGCTCAACAACCTGATGGGTTATCCGTCCGATTGTCCGCAGCGGGCCGAGCGGCTGGGCTGGCTTGGCGATGCCCATCTTACCGCCGAGGAGGCGATCCACAACTTCGACATGGACCGATTCTACTCCAAATGGTTGCGCGACATCAGAAGGAACCAGGAGCCGAGTGGAAATGTCTCCTTTATTGCGCCTCGGCAGCTCATGGAAGGCTCCGCCCCCTCGTTTAGCAGCGGCTATCACCTTGTCACTTGGTATCATTACCTCTATTACGGGGATACAAGCGTGTTGGAGGACAACTTCGAGGCCTTCAAACGGCATGTGAATTTCCTCTCGTCCAGAACGGAAAATGACATTCTCCCGACAGACAAATACGGCGACTGGCTTTCCGAAGTCGAAGGGTGGAAAAAGAGTTTGCCGGAGATAACATCGACCGGATTTTACTACTACATGATCGAGATCACCGCGAAGATCGCCAAGATCCTCGGACGTGCCGATGACACCGAACAATATGAGACGCTCGCCGGGCGCGTAAAAGAGGCATTCAACCGGCGTTTCTTCAATCCGGCCGGGCACTGCTATGAGGACGGCAGCCAATTCACGAACGGCTTCCCCCTATTTCTTGGTCTGGTTCCAGCAGAAGAGCGAGCCGCGGTGCTCGCCAATCTCGTCGATGATATTGTGAACAAACAGGGCGGGCACCTGACCACTGGCATCTTCGGTTTGAAGTATGTGATGGAGCTGTTATCCCGCGAGGGAAGTGGCGATGTCGCATGGCTTCTCGCCACCCAGGACACTTACCCCAGCTGGCTCCATATGCTCAAGGGCAGGACGACCTTGACCGAGAAGTGGACGGTGGAGGGCACGGGATGGTCCGGCAACCACATCATGCGCGGCAGCGTCGACTCTTGGTTTTATAAGGAATTGGGTGGGATCAAGGTCGACGAGGACGCCCCTGGATACGGGCGAGTGAACGTCAAGCCATTCATGCCAGCAGGCTTGCCGTGGGCCAAGGTCATGCTCAAGACAGTCAAGGGGGAATTCCGCTCGGAATGGGCCCAAAGCCCGGAAGGCATCGAACTGAAAGTCCGGATTCCCGTTGGCGTCGAAGCCATGGTGCATGTGAGGGCCGACACCCCCAAGCAAGTGAGCGAGGGCGGGCTCCCCGCCGAGAAAGCCGATGGCGTCACATTCATAAAAATGGACGCTGGCCATGCGGTCTTCCAAGTCTTGTCGGGGGAGTATGTTTTCGTATCAAAATAAAGATGGTTCCTAACAGGAAGAAATGAAAATTGCTCAATGCTGGGATGATGGTGTCGTGGACGATATCCGGTTAATTGAAATTCTGCGCCGCTATGGGGCCAAGGCTTCATTCAATTTGAGCTTCGGGCTCCACGAGGAAAAACGCATTAGCCATTGGAAATACAAGGACACCAAAGAAGTCTTTCGGTTGGCGAAATCCGAGCTCAGGGATGTTTACGCCGGCTTTTTGGTGGCCAATCATGGATTCCGCCACGCTCCGCTGGCACGCGTCCCATCGGATGAGGCGGAGCGCGATGTCCGCGAGGGACGGGATGCTTTGGAACAACATTTCGGTTGCCCCGTGACCGGCTATGCCTATCCGGGCGGCAGCTACAACCCGGCTGCCGCGGCGCTCGTGAAGGACGCGGGACATGTCTATGCACGAACCATTCACATGGTCGACCACGTGTTTCCGCCGACAAACCCGATGGAGTTTCATCCCCATTGCGACTACAAAGACCCGCTCTTTTGGGAGAAATTCGAGCGTGCCAAGTCCGTCGACGATGTTTTCTACTTCATGGGGCACTCCTACGAGATGCTCACCGAAATGGATTGGCAGGCGTTTGAGCTAAAAATCGCCCGCCTCTCCGCCGAGCCCGCAACCTGGGTCAACCTCCCCGATCTATTTGAAGAGCCCGCGCTGGCTTAATCCCGGATTCGCTATTCCATCACCTTTTCGCCCATCCACCCGATTCAAGACGAAAACGAGACCTATTTCTTGGCTCATGTCCCTCATGTCTTTGTAAAGCCGGGAACGACTCGGAATTTGCGACAGGCCTGCCTCCACCACCTTGAGTGGGTCCGCAATGGCGAAGACCGCCGCGATCATGGCCGCGCAAAACCTTTCGCCTTATATCCCGTTTTTGACATGGCTCATACCATCTCTTGGAAATAAACGGGCGATAAGCGGCCAGCGCAAAACAGGGGGCACGGGCGTCCCGCCCGTGAAAGACACTCGCCTGTGCTTGCAGAGTCAGTGCCCAAACGGGCGGGACGCCCGTTCCTCTTGGTCGCCGCGAAGTCCGATTATTTCCAAGATGCGGTATCAACCGTGCGTCCCTCCACGCAAATAATCTGTTGACATCAACAGACCACCCAATAGATTCACCGACGAACCTTTATCCCTATCACCACCTACAATGAGCGATTCTCCTGACAGCAAAAACACCCCTCACGACGAAGTCAAAGGGCAGCATGACAAAGTGCAGATCACGGCGATCTCGGACGATACGGCCGGCTACCGGCGCACCGCGCACCCGGACGCACAATGGTATGCCGAGGCCGGGCTCGGGCTGTTTTTTCACTGGGGTATTTCCAGTGTGGAGGGAAAGAGCGACCTCTCCTGGGGCATGATCAAACGGCCGCCGGGATTTCCGAAGCTTCAGGCTGACAACCACGGCATCTACGCGGTGCAAACGGTGATCCCCCCGACCGAATACTGGAAGCAGGCCGAGCGGTTTCTTTGCGAGAACTATGATCCGGACAAATGGCTTTCGGCCGCACGCGAAGCCGGTGCCAAATACGTGGTCCTGACGACCAAGCACCACGATGGGTTCTGTCTTTGGCCGAGCGAATTCGGGGATCTTAACACGAAAAAATTTCTTGGTGGGCGCGATTTGGTTGGCGAATTTGTGGCGGCCTGCCGGAAGAACGACTTAAAGATCGGGTTCTATTATTCTCCGCCCGACTGGTATTTTCACCGTCACAATATGTCATTCCGTTACGGCGACGAGAAGCCGGCACTCGACATGAACCACGAGCCGTATGAGTTGCCGGTTGTGAGGGATAAGGAATCTGCCGGATCACCGCCAACGGCAGGGGAACCGCCTGTGAAATCGCTGATGTGCGGCATTTCTGCACATGCCAGCTCCATGAGTCCGGAAGAGAAGGCGGAATTCGATGCCGCCTACCGCGCCCATGTCAATGGGCACGTGACCGAGCTGCTCACCCGCTACGGCCAGATCGATATCTTTTGGTTCGACGGGCCGATGCCCGAGGGCGCGATGACGTTCCAGGAGATCCGCGCCATCCAGCCCGGGATCCTGCTGAATCCGCGGGGTTATGGCTACGGCGATTTCAACACGCCGGAATGCAAATTTCCGGCGGAACGTTTTGATGCCGGATGGTGGGAGTATTGCCATGTCTTTGCCGACGGGGCGTGGGGGTATCTCGACCACGAGGTGTACAAGCCGCTGGGCTGGCTGCTCGGCGAATACTCGAAGACCCGGGCTTGGGATGGAAATTTTCTTCCTAATGTCGCGCCGAATTCGCACGGTGAAATGCCCGAGAGTTATTATCTCCGAATGCGGCAGCTCAAGGCGTGGATGGCGCAAAACTCCGAATCCGTCGTGGGAACCACGGGCGGAACCTGGCCCGAGGATTCCAATGTTCCCCTGACGAAAAATGACGGGAAGACCTATGCTCACGTGGATTGGTTGTTCGACGAGGCGGTGGTTGCCATCCGGGGCATTCCAAGCCCCCGCTCGGTGCGGTTGCTGCAATCCGGGACGCCTCTTCCTTTTGAATTCACCGAGGGCCGCCTGACTTTCAGCATTCCGCAGGCCCTGCGGAGCAATCTGACGGATGTCGTCGTGATCGAGTGATCCGGCGCTCCATCTCTCACCACGAACTACCCCCTGCCGAATAACTCTCCTGTCCAAGGCTACCCTATGATGTCACCTCGATTCTCAGCACGGTTGCTTGGCGCAGCCGCCTTCCCTCTTCTCCTTGCCTCCAGCATGGCGAAGCCGGTTACGCAATTTGATTTCGAGGACGGCACCCAGTTTGAAGCGGTTCGAGCTTTGACGAAGCAGGAAGGCGAACTCCTTCCTGATACCCGGATCTTTCATTCTGGCAAGCAGGGGCTTCTCATTCATCCGACACTTTTGGGCGGAGAGCGAGTCACGATCCCGCTACCGAAAGATTTCACCCAGGGCCGGATCTCATTTTGGTTTTACGATCCGGCCTTTGATGAGTTCCCGAACGGCTCGAGGAGCCGTGCCGGTTGGTCGCTGAGCGGAACTCAGCTTGTGGATGGCAAGCCGAAATCCTGGGATCTGGGCATGGATAACTACCGTAGCGACTATGAGTGGGCCTACTCGAACGGTAGCGACAACGACAGGGCGCGCTCAGGCATCAGGCGTCACAAGGGCTGGGCGAAGTTCGACCTTGTTGTGCGTGGGGAGGGGACGAAACGCCTGGTGATCGTTTCCTTCGATGGAGTTGAGGCGCTGCGTTTTCCTGTCGATGGGTTCGTGGCCAATAGCCTTTCGTTCCGCTCCTTCTGGGGAGCGGCTGACATCACGGTGGATGACATCGTGGTGGACGACGATCCGGATTCGTTTCGGCCAGCTGCCGTTCAGGGGATCACTGCCGGAGACGAGGCCAACAATGTGACGCTCGCCGCCGGCCAGCCATTGACGTTGAATTTCAAGCTGGATCCTAAGGGAGCCAGCGCGCCGAAGGGAACGATATCAGTCGAGTTCCTGGACCTGCGGGAAAAGAGTGTCGGCAAGGTCGAGGTGCCGGTGGATTGGGCGACGGTGAAGGATGCGGCGCTATCCGTCCCGATCACGTTTCCGCTCCAGTCCCGGCATTATTGGGTAAGGGCATCCTATCGGGACGAAGGCGTGGCCCCATGCGACACGATGGGCCGCATCAATGTGCAGTATCTGGTCGATCCCCGGACGAAGGACTTCCGTGCGGAAAAGGAGTTTGCCGGCCAGTGGGAATGGCTGCCCGCGACCGGAAAAGATCCGACGACGCCGCCAGCGGATTGGGCCGGAGCCTCACGGGTCAAAAACCTTTGGTATTCGAGCGCGGATCGCCGCAACAAAGACGTGACGGCGTCATGGTATCGCCGCCCGCTGGAAATTCCCAAGGATTGGAACGGGCGGCGTATCTTGCTTCGGATCGAGCAGCCGCACAATACCGCGAAGGTTTTTCTCAACGGCGTTGCCGCCGGTGAAGTCGTCTGGCCAGGTGGGGATGTGGATCTGACAGGAAAGGTCAAACCCGGGCAGAAGGTGGATCTTGCGATACTGGTGGATGGTGAGGCGGATGCCGAGCTGACCAAGGCGCTGACGGCAGCTCTGGGCAAAGGCGCGAGCCTGCCGGAGCAGTTTAAAAATGAAGCGCGCGGGCTGGGCGGTGAGGTGTCGCTCGTTGCCGAGCCGATGGGCGCGAAAATTGACGGCGTGGTCATCTCCCCACGCGTATCCGATATGTCGCTCGGCCTCGAGTTTTCCACCGCCGGGCTTTCCCCAGGGAAGTCCTACGTCATCGAAGGCGACGTCTCGAAATCGGGCCGCTCGGTCAAACCGTTCAAATCCGCGCCCTTCAAGGCCGATAGCTCTATCGTGAAGATCACGATCCCGTGGCCGGATGCCGAGCTCTGGGATTTGGGGAAGCCGAATCTCTATGATCTCGATGCCCGGCTGGTCGTCGGAGGGAAAGCCGTCGATGCGATGTGGCCGGAGCGGTTCGGGTTTCGCGAGGTGAAATTCGAGGGCCGGCTGGTCACGATCAATGGCAAGCCGGTGAACTTGTTTATGCCGATGCCCTCGAATCTCGCGGGCAACTTCGGAGTCGCGGAATCCATGGAGAGGAATCACCTGAACTTTCTCAGCGACAACCATCACAATGTCTATGCGGGGCCGGGGAGCCCGGCCTCGGTGCTGGCGGACGACCACTATGCGCTTTGTAGCGAAGCCGGGTTCGGGTCGGATCTGGGCGTCTCCTCGATTTCCCTCCGGAAATATCTCGTCAACTTTTACGCGGCCAAAGGCGGGAGCTTGTTGGATGATCCTGTCTATTGGGACAGCTTCCAGCGGGTGCTCGACCGCGGGATCCATCGCTATGGCAACCAGCCCGGGCTCTTCTTCCTGCTGGGAGGCGGAAATGGCGGCCAGTTGGAGATGGGGAATATGATGAACCCCGCGAAGATGGATGGCCTCTGGCTTAAACGCTTCGAGTCGCGGCCGGTGCTTCAGCAACTTCTGGCTGTGGAGCTCAAGGCCAAGGCCATGGTGAATCGCTCCGATCTCCGCAAACAGACCACCGGCCAGGATGCCGGCAATTTTCACGATGCGATTCACATCACGCATTACGCCGGGTTTATGCCGATTCAGGAGTTCATCGAGTCCGACGAATACTGGCTCAAATACGGAACGAAGCCCTATATGATCACCGAGCAGGCGGCTCCGTTTGGCACCGACTGGACGACCGGTTCGAGGCTCGGCCACAACTCGCCGTCCCGCTTCGGGGTCGTTGCGGAGCGCGCCGCAGCGCTCAAGGGCGATGCGGCCTTTCATCGGCAGCCGGTCGATCAGGACGAACTGAACCAGTTTGAGCAGCGGTTTGCCGCCATCCGGAAAGGTGATCCCAACAGCAAGAACACGATGACGCCACCTCTTGGGCCGCTCTACGCCTACGAGCGCAACTCGACGGCCCCTTCAATGTATGGCAGTGTCAACTACGAGCTCGCCCGCGAGCAATGGCTGAACTGGCGGGCGGAAGGCCTCGGGCTCTTGTGCTACTGGGGTGGGCTCTCGGATGGAAGGGGGCAGGCTGCCCTTGACTTCTGGGTTCCGCTGACCGGCTACCTCGCTGGAAATGCTGCGCGCCGCACGGACAAAACCCACGTTTTGCGACCGGGAGAGACTTGGGACCGGCAGTTCCTCGTCCTGAATAACCGGCGTGATCCTGCCAAAGTCGAGTGCCAGTGGAGCGCCTCGCTCGACGGGAAAGAACTGGCTTCGGGGGCGGAAAATCTCGAAGTCCCGGCTGGCGGGCAGCGCCCCGTCCCCATCCGAGTCAAGCTTCCGGATCAGAACAAGGATAGCTCGGGCGTGCTGGTCGTGAAATTATTGGAGGCGGGGAAGGTCGTGGCGTCCGACCAGCGCGATTTCCAAATTCTTGCTTCGTCTCCGGCCCCTGCCGCCGGGCGGGTGGCGCTCATCGACCCGGAGGGAATCTCTGCCGAAGCGCTCGATCGCATCGGGGTGAAATACCAGAAGGTCGCGTTTAACTCCGATCTCTCCGCCTATGACGTCGTGGTCTTCGGCCGGAAGGCATTTTCCTATGAGTCAAAGATTCTGCCTCAGCCGCTTGATCTCGGCGCTCTCATGGCATCCGGCAAGCGGGTGCTGGTTTTGGAGCAGGAGGAAGATGTCCTTCGCAACCGTTTCAAATTCCGGGTCGAGTCGGCTTCTCCGCGCGCGATGTTCGGGCGGATTAGCGGGCATCCTGTTACTGCCGGCCTGCCCGACAGCGTGCTCAATTACTGGCGCGGGGCTTCGACCCTCACGAATGGATACGAGGCGGCGCTCACCCAGATGTCCGAACCGGAAGCGAACGGCGCCCGCATGTCGGTGATGTGGAACGACGGCAAGGAGCATCCCCGCCAAATGAAGTGGGGGAATTCTCACAACGTCGCAACCGTCGTCATTCAGAAGCCGGATCGCGGGAACTTCCGCACGCTCATCGATGCCGAATTTGGCTTGGATTATGCCACGGTGCTGGAGGTCGACGAGGGGAAAGGAAAAATGCTTTTCTGCCAGGCGGACGTTTCCGGACGCACGGCATCCGATCCGGCGGCGGAGCGCCTTCTCGCGAACATGCTCAATGATCTTGCTCCGTCACGGCCAGTGGCTTGGACCGCCGGAGTGGCCTATATAGGCGCGGACCGTGGAGCGGATATTCTGGATCGTCTCCGCGTGACATTCCGCAAAATCGAATCTCCCGAGGCGATCAAGCCGGGGGAAACCCTTGTCCTTGGTGATGGGCTTTCCGCGCAGCAGCTCGCATCATGGAAGGATCCGATCGCCCGCTTTGTCGAGAAGGGCGGCGTTTGCTTTTCCCTGCCCCGGAACAAAGACGAGTGGGCGTGGCTGCCCTTTGAAGTTTCTGTGAAGGACGCGGTGGTTGATGCCACAGCTATTGATAAGCCTTCCCAGCCGCTGCTCGCCGGACTTTCCAACGGTGAGCTTTATTACCCCGGACGCATCCCTGTGGTGGCTTTGGATAAGCTGCCGGCCACCGGGTTTTCTGTGGAGACCGGAGTGATTGCTGAAGTGCCATTCGGTCAGGGCCGGTATGTCTTCTGCCAGATCTCCCCGGATTCCTTCGACACCGATGCCCGGTTCTATTTGGAGTTTGCTAAGAAGCGTTCCTATCGGGTCGTTCAGGCACTGCTCAACAATCTGCGCGTGCCGATGACGGGACCGTCTTTTCTGAAACCCGATGAGAAGGCAGCTTCTTCAACGGAGAAGCGCCCGCCTCTGGACATCGCCAACATGACGTGGGAAGGCATCAAGGTTTCGCCCGACAGTCAGAGCCCGCCTGCGGCCACCGATCCCGGTTGGAAACCGGTCAAAGTTCCCGGCTACATCAATGATCAGCGCCCGGAGTGGAACGATCGAAAAAATTTCGTCTTCTGGTATCGGGTCAAGTTTCATCTGGCAGAAATCCCCGCCAGTTCCAAGCCGACGCGCCTGCAGATCGGAGCGATCGATGACGAGGATGATATCTGGTTCAATGGCACCCTGATCGGCCACACCGGCCGTGATACCAACGTGAACGACTGGCTCCTGGCCCCCCGCTATTATTCCATCGCCCCCTCACTGCTTCGAAAAGGCGAAAATGAGATTCTCATCCGCGTGGTCAACCTCGAGGGCAAGTGCGGAATTCCCACCGGGCCATTGCGCCTGAATTGGGGCGAGAAGGATGCCATCAAGACGGAGTTGTCGCAGGTCAACCTCGCCGGTCTGCCTCCGCTCAACCTCTCGAACCCGAACTGGAACGTTCTTGTTGCCAATGAGGGCGAAGCCGCCTTGCCAGCCGATAGTGATCCCCGCTGGAGAAGAAAGAACCTGCCCGACACCAAGATCGTCACGGATACGGCGAATCGCACCGCCTGGTGCTATCGGGACTTCGACGTGCCGGAAATTCCTGCCGGCGCGAGACCCGTGCTGATGATCGGGGCAGTCGATGACGAGGACGAAACCTTTATCAATGGGAAAAAGATCGGAGAAACCAACAAGCTGACAAACCCGAAGAACTACTATTCGGCGCCACGGGCTTATCCCATCCCGGCCGGAGTGCTGAAACAGGGGAAGAACCGCATCCTCATCAAGGCCGTCAATCTGAATGGCGCCGGCTCGCTCGAAGGCCCGGTCCAGATCAGCTGGCTGCCCCCCGATGAAGCGGCCAAGCTCCGGCTCTCCGTGGCCCCCTACCTCTTCGAAGTCGATCGTCTCAGCGATCCGTATTGGTGGTGCGGCGGCTGGTAGTTTCGCAACCCGGCCAGAGTGTCATACAATTCCATGTCATCCCTGAGGAAAGCCTCTTTGCCGTGCATCCCATAAAAATCCTCTCCCTATCAGCAGTTCTGCTGCTCGGTGCGGCGGGCGAAAGAGCTTGTGCCTCCAGGCCGCCTGGACGGTTTGATGTTGATCAGCCCGCAGAAGCTGCGCCGGAAGTTCTGCGCGTTCAGCAATTGTTTCGAACGCCAACTCCCGTGGGCAATGGCCCGGGCACGTTTCTCTATTCGCCGCTCTCCAGCTTCCAGGGCAACGTCTATTACGTTTGGCCCGACGATGCGCGTCGTCCGCAGATCGTTCAAATCCGGCCCGATGGCTCGCGTGCGGTCGCTTCACTGGAACAGCCGGATTATCAGGCGGTCGATGACGGGCACAACCGTTTCTCCCTCGGGCTTGATGCTAAAGGTTTCATCCATGTTGCGGGCGATATGCACGGCGGGGTGAACGACAGCAAGTTGACCGCCGTGCGGTTCAAGGGGGCTCATGTTCTTTACTGGCGGTCAAAAAGACCGGGGGACATCAGCGAATTCGAATTTCTGGGGAAGGATCCGAAGCGCACGATTCCGATGCCTGCGGCGACATATGCCTTCTTTTTGCGGGATCGGAACGGGGTGCTTTACTTTGCCGGCCGCATCGTCGCCAATCCGGATCGGAAAAATGTCCCGGAAGCTCACCGGGGAGTCGGGCTTTATCGCTATGATCCGGAAGCGGAGCGCTGGGTGGCATTAGGCGGAACCCTAAATCCCGTGAATCATGTCCAGCTCGAGAAAACCCTTTTCAACAGCGTCAACAAATGGGGAAACCTCACCTCTGAAGATACTCCGATCTGGTATCGCTGGAACATGGTCGGCATGTGTTTCGATCAGCACAACCGGCTTCACTTTGCTGTGAATGCGAACACGCCGATGGGTGAGGGGACTCATGCGTTTTATGCGGCGTCGGATGACGGCGGCGAAACATGGCAACGGGCGGATGGCACCCGTGTGGAGCTTCCCATGATTGACAGCCTGGTTCCACATCCCAACCGGCCTGATATGATTTTTGCTCCGGAGGGGGACGATTTGGCGACATCTGGTCCCACCTATCCGTTTTTTAACAACAAAGGAATGCCTGCTGTTTCCGTCAGCATGAAGGTCAAAGCCGCCGGACCCAGTCACATCAAATATGTTTACTGGTTGGACGGAGCTAAGAAATGGTCCGATCCCGTGGATTCCCCGGTTCCCAAGTCGTTCAACTGGACGAAAAACTTTTATCTCGGGCGCGACGGACTCATCAACTTCGTGGATTCCAACCGGCTCTTCCGTGCCCCGGATTTTGAAATGCCGGGTCAGATGCACAAGGTTCCCGGAGAGATGGCTTTCATCGATCCCATTTCCTTGCTGGAGGAAAACATCTTCCTGGCGGTTCTCCACACCGGGGCTGGTCGCACGGCCGTCTGTCGTCTGGATTTTCTGAAGGTTCCGGCAGGCGGATGGAGCAGTGGATACGACGATTTAAAGGACAGCGCGCTGGATGAAAAAGTGGCGCAACTGGAGGCAGGCCGGGCGAAGAGACCAGGGAAGATGTTCCGTCCTGCCGATCCCATCACCGCAGGGGAATGGGTGGATCTGATTCTGGAGGCCCGCAGATGGAAGGCGGAAGCGATAAGAGATCCCGCAGCCAACTGGAAGCAGGCGTCGGCGGAAGGGATTGCAAAAATCGATAAGATTCCTTTGCCAACCTCTCCGCTTTCCAAGGCACTCCTGATTTCTATGCTGGTGAGATCCGCTCCCGGCGAAGCCTGGCCTGAAACGATGGAACACTGGCAAAAATCTATTCCGGGTGATGGTCTTGATCCTGGGATTCATACAGAAGTCGCCCTGGCAACCGCGCTGGGATTAGTTCCGGAAAACTGGGTCAAAGCGAGCGCCACACTCCATGCCCCGGCGACGCGGGGAGATGCGGTGGAGTTGCTTTACCGTCTCTACTTTCCTGAAGCGCGCAAAAAACAAAAATAGGTCTGACCCGAATGGCGCCCGGGCACGCCGGCATTCTGTCCTTCCACCTTGGATATTCCTTGTTGGATATTGGATATTCCGCTTTTTCTGCAGGGGAGGAAGTTCCAACACCCAACAAGGAATCTCCAATATCCAAGGCCGGACCCGCGGCGCGCTCCCTATCATACCATCTCTTCCAGTGGAGTGGATCATTGGCTGGAAGCCAATGCTACGTAGCATCGGCATCTTGCCGATGTTCTGAGTCCATTTGTTTTACAGAGTTGGTATCACTTGCGACGACGCGCGCGGCCGCTTCGATACGGTGGGGTGGATGTTCCCTCGACCCATGTTCCCTCGATGAGAAGGCGCATGGGAGAGGCGGGGATGCCGCGCATGTTGCGGCGCATGAGATCGACGAGCAGGTTCGCCCCGGCCATGCCGATCTGCCGGTAGTCCTGATCGATGCAGGAAATCTCCGGATGCTCTTTGGAACGGGAGACGAAGGCCACGGCGATATCTTCCGGCACCCGCATCTTCGCCTCGCGCAGCACGGGAAAAATGTCGCCCGGCCCCGATGCGATGACCGCCTCCGGCCGGTGCTCTTTGATCCATCGGGCGGTTTGCTTGGCGTATTGCCCCTCGCTCCCGGACTCGTCCACCAGGAAAAGCGGACGCACCTTCCGCTTCGCGCATTCGGCCAGGTAGCCACCCAGGAATATGAACTCCGTGTGCCGCGCAAAAGATTCCGGCATCACGATGCCGATCTTCCGATAGCCGAGCGCATGAAGTTCCCGCACGATCCGCGCGGCGCTTTGAAATTGGTTGTTGATGACCAGGTCGAGGGATGTCCCGTAGTGCTCGCCCACCGCGACCGAGGAAAAATTCTGCCAGGGAAAATCCCGGAAGAACCCCTCGTCTCCGGATGTGGGCATGGGAGGCACCAGCAGGCCCTCGATCCGCCGGGCCTGGCACGTGCGCAACATCCCCTTCCAATGTCCGGGCGTTGGCGCCCAAAATTCCTCCAGCCCATACCCGAGTTTCCTCGCGCGCTCCTCCGCGCCCAGAAAAAGAATGTCGTCGTAGCGTTTGCCCGGATCCGGCCAGGTGTTGAACCATCCCAGCGTCGCCTGGTAACCGGGTTCTTTGCCGGCCTGCCGGTAGGCGTTCAACGCCGCCAGCGCCGGGTCGGGCCGGTATCCCATCTCATCCGCCAGCGCCTTCACCCGCTCGCGCGTCGCCAACGGCAGCGAGGGATGGTCGCGCATCGCCAGCGAAACACTCGAATGCGAAAGCCCCAGCTTTTCCCCGATCTCGCGGCAGGTGACACGTTTCATGGATCGGCTCAAGCCTCGCGCATTCACCAGAGAAAGTAAATAAAGTTTTCCTCAAGGCCGAAAAAAAGGTAAATGTTTGCTGAACCCCAAAAGAACACCTCGTCTTTTTTGCGCCCGCATCTTATGAAAACTCCACTTCTCGCCGCACTGACTTTAGCACTCACCGTTTCTGCCCATGCGGAATCTCAAGAAGTCAAGCCAACATGGGAGCTTGGGAAAAGTCCGATCGACACGGCTTCGATCCAGGGAAAAATCGAACTCGTCGACGGCGTTGTGAAGCTCGACGGCCAAAACTCGTTTGCCATCCCGGCGGCAACGCTTGGGGAGCAGAACGACTACACGATCGAGTTCGAGCTGAGACGCTCCTCCAACTTCAAGACGCTGCCGCGCATGGAGGGCACCCTCCTCCTTGTTTCGAACAGGGATGCCGCAGCTCATGCCGGGTTAAGCCTGAACTATCTTCCGCCCGACTGGGACCTTAACGGGGGCTGCTCCAACAAGATCGGCATCGAGGTCAACTGCTATTGGAATGGGTCCTGTGACGGTCTCGATGGAGCGGCCTTCAATAAGTATTCCGTTGTGGCCAAGGATCGGCAGATTTCCATCTACAGGAACGGTCTTCTGCTGGCGATGACGGGCGAAGTCAAGCCGAGCCAGATGCCGCTGACCATCGGTGGCAAAGGTTGGGTCGGAGAGTGGATCGCTAGCAAAAGCGAAGCTCAGCCCGTGCCTGAGCCTTACGAGCTGCGCGGCCTGAAAATCTACGACCAGGCGTTGTTCCCGACCGGCTACGATCGCAGCGCCGAGATGATGAGGAACGTCTCCGGCGAGGGGTATAGCATGCAGCGGGCGGTCATCAAAGATCCCACGCTGCCTCGCATCCTGGTGGTCGGCGACTCGATCTCCATGGGCTACCGCGGGTTCATCACCGAGCATTTCAAGGGGCGAGCCTATGTGGACTACTGGGTCGGCGGCGGGTGGTTCGCGTGGGACATAAAAGGGGACGATTTCCCTCCCTTACGCTCATGGGCCGGGGTTCTTTCCAACGGCCCTTACGATGTCGTTTCATGGAACTCGATGACGCTTCACATGTGGGCTCCGAATATGCCGACACGATGCCCTGAGGAAAGCATCGTCCCCAACTACACCCGCATGGTTGGCTTTTTGAAAACGTCCGCGCCGAACACGAAGCTCATCTGGATCCGCTGCACGCCGTGGCGGGCGATCCAGGCTGACGGGACGCAGACGCTGGAGGGCCCGTTCAACGAGAGGATTGTCAAATACAATGGCATCGCCGACACGGTGATGAAGAAAGAGGGGATCCCCGAAGTCGATCTCTACGCGATCGCAGAGAAACAGAGCCTCGTTTCGCTGAAGGGCAGCTCGGATTGCCTTCATTGGGGGCAGGAAGTTTGCAAGCTGTTCGCCGACGCCATTATCAAGGAAATCGAGACGCAACTGGCAAAAAAAGACGGGCAACCAACCTTATAATTTCAAATTGTATTTTATGACCACAAATCCCCACCTTCTCTCCATTATCCTGTTGGCCTCAACCCTGGCCCTGCCGCTCAAGGCGGAAACGGTCAGCTACCACTTCGACTCGCCGGAGGAGATCCGGCAGTTCAATCCGCAATGCAAAGATCCCTCGGCCTTGTTGGAGACGACGAAGACCGCCGCCGGGGCGGGGGCATTGAAAACCCCCACCGGCTTTGGAGCCAGCTTCCCCAAAGATTGGACCGAGGGAGTGATGAGCTTTTGGGTCTATGACGATACCTTCGAGAGAATTGTCGAGAGAAACGGCTTGACCATATCTCTCATTGGAGAAGTGGATGGAAAGAAGCAAACCTTCGGTTTAGAGTTGAGGCGATTCAACGCGGGTTGGAGGCTCGCAACCGAAGGGGAGGCGCCGACCTCCCGCTACCATGCGCTCAACGACGCACCTAATCACGGGGGATGGACTCGGTTTGACATCGTCAGTCCTGCCGGCAAGGGCCCCCGACCGTTCACGATCTACATTGACGGACACGCCGTATTCCAAACGCCGGATAAGTATCTCTCCATTGCAGGCGTCTACATCGGACCCTTCCCTTTTGTCGACGAAGTGGTCTGTGATTCGAATCCCGACAGCTTTCGCCCCAATCCTGTTCGGAACATCCAGCCCGACCAGCCGTACGGTCAGATCCTCCTGAACCCTGGACAAAAGCTCAAAGTCGATCTTGAGCTCGATCCCAAGGGCGCACGGGCCGATGCAGGGGAGGTGGACGTCGTCCTGCTCGACGGCCGTTGCGAGACGCTTGTCTCCGCCAAATCTACGATTGATTGGAAGAAGGGCGACTCTAAGAAATTAGCTGTGGAGCTGCCAACGCCGCCGCGCTCGGGAAACTTCTGGCTGGAGACGCGCTACCACGAAGCCAACGGCCCCGTCGAAACCACCCGGCGCAAAATTAACCTCCAATTTATCAATCCCGCATTTGCGCAAGCGACCCAAAAACCGCTCGAGCTGTTCCGTCGCCCATGGGACTTCCTGCCCATCGGCAAGAACGAGTTTCCGCTCCCAGGTCGCACGCAGGCCAACGGTCCGACAAAGGAGGATTTAGCCGTGCCGAGCACTTCACCCACCGATTGGTCGAAGGCCACGCCGCTGCGCGGCCCTTGGCTCGATTTTGTAAACAACTACTACTTCAATATCGGCCGGACCTATCACGCTGCTTGGTATCGCCAGCAAGTTGAAGTTCCCGGCGCTTGGAAAGGGCAGAAAGTCCTGCTTGAGATCGAAGCGCCTGAGACGATCGCCACGGTCTTCGCCAACGGCAAACGCGCAGGGACGCTTGAATGGCCCGGTGGGGATCTCGACCTCACGGCTTTTGTCACCCCCGGCAAAACCCTCGACCTCGCAATCCTCGTCCAAGCCGATCCCGTTTCGGGCTACCTCCGCTTTGTCCGCGAGTGCATCGACAAGAAAGTCCAGGCCCCGAGCTATTGCGGGGTTCGCGGGCTGACCGGCGACGTTCGCCTCTTTCCGGTGGCCAATGGTCCGCAGATCGATGGCGTCGCCATCAGGACGTCGGTCGCCAAGAAGCAGCTGACAACCGTGTTCGAGCTTTCCAACCTGGCACCCGGCAAGTCGTATCGAATCAAGGCCGCCGCCTCCGCAGCTGGGCAGATCGCCCAGGCTCTCCCCGAAACCACCTTCACTGCCAAGACAGAAAGCGATACCGTAGAGATTTCCTCCGCATGGGAGAACCCGATTCTCTGGGATCTCAACGCCCCGTATCTCTACGATCTGGATGCCGTGCTGCTCGACGCCAACGGCAAGACATTGGCAAGCCTCTGGCCGGAGCGCTTTGGATTCCGGGAAGTCACCGGCAACGGATCGGATCTCAAAATCAACGGCCGCCCCGTGTCGCTGTTTGACTGCGGAGGAAGCATCTCCGAGCCTCCCGAGCACAGCCGCTGGTGCGAGAAGTTCGGCTACAGCGTCTTTTACGATGGCGAAGGCAAGGAAAATGCCCGTCTTCTCGATGAGGCAGGTAAAACCGCTACGGGCGACCGTCTTCACATGGAAGCCGTTCAGAGCGCACCATCGGATATGGCCAGGAATGGCAAGGACTCGGATCCCAAGGCCTGGGCCGGCGTTGTCCATCTTTTGGACGTCGCAAACAAGGTCAGGCGCAACCATCCCGGGGTCTTCTTCCAGCGCGGCGTCCTCGGCTGCTCAGCTTTCGGCAACAGCGGGATGTATAACCCCTACTTTCAAAATGGCACGTGGGTGAACGAGCCTCCGCCGAGCAACGATGTCCTCACCCGCGCATTTAAAGTCGGTCGCCGGATCATCGATCACCTCCACCAGGGAGACCCGACCCGGCTGGTGACCGCTCAGGATTCCGGGAGCATCAACGATACGATGCACATCACCGAGTATGCCGGCTTTTTGCCGATCCAGGAGATGATTGAGAAAACCCAGTACTGGCGCGCTCATGGGACGAAACCGTTTCTTATTGAGGAACAGGCTGCACCGATGGGCCCGAACTGGACCGACGGCTGCTCTCAAGGCGAAGGCTGGAACGGCGTGCCCTGCTTTGCCGAGTGGTCTGCCATTACCTGGGGCGATGACGCCTACGCCCGGACGCCGCTCGACGAAAAATTCCTCCTCGACACGGAGAAGTCGATTGCGCAGCAGCGGCAGAATGTCATCGACACCATCAAGAACCCGCTCGAACGAGATGTCGCCCTGTCAAAAATCCGTATGGGCCTTATTAATGGGTTCTATAGCGACAAGGATGAGGTCATTCATAATATCATCTGGAAGGATCGCATCCGGGAGGAGGTCCTCAACTGGCGCGCGAACCATCTTGCTCTCCTCGGGTTTTTCTTCAGCTGCGGCGGGCCCCGGCTCGACTTGTGCTATCAGGAGTTTCAGGCCCCGGTCACCGGATTCCTCGTCGGAACCAAGGACAAGCCGACTCTAAAGACCCACATCTTCGTTCCCGGCGAGACATTGGATCGCGGCGCGCTCCTGCTCAATAATTCGCACAAGCCCGCCGATCTGACCTGCCAGTGGAAGATCGAGCTCGGTGGTAAGCCAGTGGCCGAAGGCTCAAAAACCGAGACGATTCCTGCAGGCGGAGACGTGTTTGTCCCCATCCAAGCCGTCATCCCCGCAGGCGGCGACCAGTCGGGCAAGCTCTCGGTTCATTTTATCAAGGACGGGAAGCCTTTGCGTTCCGACTCGTGCAACATCGACGTGATTGCTCCGCGACCGTTTGCCAACCAAGGCAAAGTGGCCCTCATCGACCCCGAAGAAGACTCTGCCAAAGCCCTGGAGGCCGCCGGAGTCAAGTTCCAGCTCCTCAACTTTGACGAGAATCTCAGCACGTTCGATACTGTTATCTTCGGGCGACGGGCCTTCAACTACGAGCTCAACCTGCTCCCTGAGGGCCTTGATCTTGCCAGGCTCATGCGCGAGGGCAAGCGAGTCCTTATCCTCGAGCAGGACGAGGCGGTCTTGCGCTCTCGCTTCAAGCTCCGCACCGAGTATCTCTCCCCGCGCGAAGCCTATGGCCGCGGCGGTTCGGGACCACTCCTCGACGGTCTTCCCGACCGGCTTCTAAACTACTGGCGCGGATCGGCGACACTCACCGATGGCTACGAGGTCGCCAGGGGCAAGAGCAAACCCGGCGCAGGCGAATTCTATGTAGGAGACGGTGGGGAATGGCTTTACACTTGGA
>Ga0194039_1000171_pt1 | contig 41901 bp, 38 predicted proteins | sample JunL228m_MetaG_FD_148679 | JGI IMG/M metagenome (GOLD analysis project Ga0194039, IMG submission 148679) | Anoxic zone freshwater microbial communities from boreal shield lake in IISD Experimental Lakes Area, Ontario, Canada - Jun2016-L227-8m | ecosystem: Environmental > Aquatic > Freshwater >...
GGTAGAAGTACAGCCGGTGGCGCTAGAACAATAATAAAGTTTAGGATTTGGAACAGAACAATATGTAGCCGCAGTTGCTTTACATGAGCTATCACTCGTATAACAAGGCAGACCAACGCCAATTTTACAAGAAGCCGCATCTTTGTAGGCAGTGGTAGAAGTACAGCCGGTGGCGCTAGAACAATAATAAAGTTTAGGATTAACCTCATTTATTTTGTTTCCAAAGGCTAGCGTTTCATCGTTACCGCCAGAAACAGTTTTTGCTAAACTCCCATTTTTGCAGGTAGTACATTCCCAACCATCTTTTTGTCTTTCTGTAATTGTGTAGGTTCCAGGCTCTAGATTGATAAATGCTGTCTCACCGTCTGATCCAGTTGTGTGGGTCGTGTCTTGGTTGGGACCCTTAATATGGAAAGTCCAGCCACTTAACCAAGGTTCGCTTCCTTGCCTAGTGCCGTCACCATTTAGGTCATTGTATTTTTTGACGGTAATTCTGTGATGAGGTATTTTGACTCCAGCTCCAAGAATTGGATTGCCACAGGACTTTATTATCGCATAGGCCATAGAGCCGTCGGCATTTAGATATACAAAAGCGGGAATACTGTCAGCTGCAAAGCTAACCCCCGTGGATCGCCAATATATAGGGTATGAAAAACGATCATCCTTGCTAGATCCAGGCATAAATTCTCTACCAGCACTCCGGGAGCCGTTATGAACTGTCTTTCCGTCTACCGTGACTCGACCGTCTTTGTGGGCAGAGCCATTTGTTAATTTACCGAATTGGCCATCATCAATCCCCAGAGTATTAAAAAAATGAGTCAAAGCGGCGCCACCCTGATGTTCTTTGCCTGTGCCATTATTGATATTATTTCTTAGTTCGCTGATCGAATAAGCTCCACCATAGATTATTGAATTTGTATCAAAGTCTCTTGGCTGGTTAGCCTTCACAACGGGGATTGAGATTATGGCGATGAAAATTAACGTGATCAGAGCGATTAGGCTGTAGCGTATGGATTTTCTTTTTAGAAACTTTTTAACCATCTTTCCTCTGTTTTTTGATTTATTGCTTATGGTAAACAAATATATATTACGTGAAGTATAACACACTAAGAAACTAAAATTAAAATAAATACCCCTAAAAGTATCATCGTAACAGCCAGGACTAGATGTAATTTTCTTCCGTGCTTTTCCTGAATATTGATCATTTTTTCGACGAAAACCTTATTGGTTGCGACGAAGAAAACAATTATGAGGGGTAAAACAAACATGAAGTTATAAAGCAGTAAATATGGTAAACCAGACCAGAATGTTTTTTGGTGTGAGATTAGTCCAACAATCGCTAGATATATTCCTCCCGAACAAGGGAATTCATACACTGAAATTAAAAAACCAACAATTATCGCAGATAGCGTGGTTGCCTCAAAGGCATATTTGCTGACCATACCGCGGACACTTAGGGGGATTCTGATGGAGAATCGCCTACCGGGCCAAAAATATTCCTTTATATTGAAAAGTCCAAAGATTATCACTAGGATAGCTACTACTTTGCTAATCGGGTAGAGAGTAAAAGCAACACTAGCCTTCAGTAAACCCATCCCGATTAATAGATATGTAATATAAACAGTCAAGATATAAAAGAAGCCAAAACCATAAACTTCCTTTCTGGTTTTACCTAAAGTGAAAAGCATTGATATATATATTAATAAAAGTGAGATTGCACAAGGATTGAAACTATCAATCAATCCCGAACTTATTACAACAGGCAACAACGATCCGTGATCCATTTAAACCTCTAGATAATCAAATATTTGATCAAGTGAATTAATTTTAATAATATCAATATTTTCTCTGAATTTGTTGTTTCGGTCAAGGAGAACCGTTTTAAGCCCAGCGTTTTTGGCCCCATAATAGTCGCTCAAAAGACTATCACCAACATGCAAGGCCTCATTTGGCTGGATGACCTCAAGCTCAAGACCCCTTTTGAATATCAAAGGATTGGGTTTCTCAATTTTTACTTCCTCAGAAATAATTAGATTATGAAAGTATTTTCTGATATTAAAATGATCAAAAAAGTTATACAAAGATTTATTTTCATTAGAAATACAGGAAGCAAGTATCTTCAATTCAGATAGATGATTGAGCGTGGGAATAACATCTTCAAAGAGCCTAAAATTTTCCGGGTTTGACCAAACCTCATACAGTAATCTTTCACCAGCTATTGACAGATCGCCTTTATAGCCCAGGATAGATAATATTTCTTGGTTAAATTTATCCCAAGCGTTATAGTCATTAACTCCGACCTCTTTTGAGGCAGCCCTCTCAGTCTTGTCTATAATGATCTCCCAAACCTTGATCATCTCCTCAGCAGAAATATCCAAATTAGTGATCTCGTGAATCTTGGCACGATAAAGAGATATCTTATCAGGGTAGGGTCTAAATAAGGTATCTATTGCGTCAAAAAAAACTACCTTGATCATTGCTTGAACCTTTTTAAGTCAACCCCTATTCTATCTAGGTAGGAGTAAATGTCATCTACTGACTCGGCGCCTTCATCTATAACGGCTCGATAAATATAATACGATAAGCTGTGGTGTAACATGTTCTCTTTCAGGAAATATTCTTTTAGAGCCTTAATGGTCCTTCTTTTCTGTGCGGTAAACCTGTTCTGGTAATCTAAGAAAAACTGATAAGCGTCTTTCAAATACTCTGCAGAAGGGGTTGTTTGAGTGACATCAATGGTCCAAGACGATTCGCTTTCCCCATATTTAAAGGAAACTAAATACTTGCTACTTTCCTTTAAGTTTCGTGTGATATAGTCTTCTAGTCCAAACTTTTCAAAATAAGCGATAATCTTTTCGCCATTTGCCTGCCATTCAGAGGCTTTTGAGTATATCTGGATATCGATATCGGGCTTTACTGTTGTTTTAAAGGCAATGTTCCCAACTAAATGCGCCTCGCCAATAGTATTTAGTCCCTGTGGCAGATCAAAGGTTTTGGTGATCCTCTCTGCACTTTCCTGTAGATCCATTTATTTCCCGCAACATTTTTTATATTTTTTGCCGCTACCGCAAATACAGGGATCATTTCTACCAACCTTGTCTTTTTTGACGGCAACGTTCGATCTAGTTTTTACTTCATTTTCTTGAGGAGTCGCTTTTTTTGCAGCTTTGGTCATCCTGGTCTCGCTCTCTTCATTTGTTTGTGGAGTAATCTCAACCTTGAAAATCAGGTTCACTATTTCAGAATCAATCGCGGAAAGTAATGTTTTAAACATGTTATATGATTCATTTTTATATTCGATCAAAGGATCCTTTTGGCCATAACCACGTAGACCAATCCCCTCTCTGAGATGGTCCATAGCATCTAGATGATCGATCCATAGCATATCAATGGTCCTAAGATATAAAGCTTTTTCTAAAATGCGCATTAGATCAGAACCGGTCTTCTTTTCCTTGGCTTGATATAAGTTTTCAAGCTTTTGATAGATTAATTCTTTTGCTTCTTCAGATGACTTATTTGCCAAATCCTTTTTTAGTGATATGTTTTGGCCTGTCACTGCACTTAGAATCTTTTCGACCTCTTCTAATTGGATGATGTCTGCTTGGACCGATGTATAATTATTAACGATATTATTGGCTTCAGTTTTTAGTGTTTCTAAGACCTTGTTCTCAAGACTATCCTCACTCATAGCGGCATATCTAAGGTTGTAAATATATGTTCTCTGCTTGTTCATAACATCGTCGTATTCAACTAAGTGTTTTCTGATATCAAAGTTATGACCTTCAACTTTTCTTTGAGCAGACTCTAATGACTTAGATATCATCGAGTGCTGTATCGGCTGATCGTCAGGAAGCCCCAATCGATTCATTATAGATCCTACTCTTTCGCTCCCAAAAATTCTCATTAGATCATCATCTAATGAAACAAAAAACTGGGTTGAGCCCGCATCTCCCTGTCTGGCAGTACGACCCCGCAGCTGATTGTCAATACGTCTTGATTCGTGTCTCTCTGTACCAATTACAAAGAGACCACCGAGGGTATTTACGCCTTCTCCTAAAACAATATCAGTACCACGACCGGCCATATTGGTAGCAATCGTCACAGCATTCTTGAACCCCGCCTTTGAGATTATCATCGCTTCTCTTTCATGATTTTTTGCGTTTAATAGCTCATGCTTGACACCGCTTTTCCTTAGCAAATCACCCAAAAGTTCATTTTTTTCTATCGAGACGGTTCCTACTAGAACAGGTCGACCGATTTTGTTTAATTCCTTGATTTTTTCAACGACAGCCAGAAATTTTGCTTTTTCGTTTTTGTAGATAAGGTCAGAGAGGTCTTCTCTAATATTTTCCTTGTTTGGAGGAATTGATATTACCTCGAGTGAATAAATCTTTGCAAACTCTTCTGCCTCAGTTGTAGCGGTACCAGTCATTCCTGATAGTTTGACGTAGATTCGAAAATAATTCTGGAAAGAGATTGTGGCTAGCGTTAGTGATTCTCTTTTGATCTCAACCCCCTCTTTGGCCTCAATTGCTTGGTGCAAGCCTTCGGAGTAACGACGACCTTGCATAAGACGGCCAGTAAACTCATCAACGATAATAATCTCACCATCCTTGACCACATAATCTTTGTCCTTCTTGAAGAGAGCGTTTGCCTTAAGCGCCTGCTCGATGTGGTGAACATTTTCTATTCCATATTCTTCGTAAATATTTTTAACGCCTAGAAGTTTTTCCATATGAGATATACCATTATCTGTTAGTGAGACTGCATTTTGCTTTTCATCAATCAGGTAGTCTTTCTCTCGAACAAGCTGTTTTACGAGGTGGTCTAGTTGAATGTATTTGTCAGTACTTTCCTCGGCTGGAGAAGAGATAATCAAAGGAGTTCTAGCTTCATCTATTAAGATTGAGTCAACTTCATCAACGATAGCGTAATGTAGTTTTCTCTGAACCATTTGGTCAATATTCTGGACCATATTGTCACGTAGGTAATCAAAGCCATATTCATTGTTTGTGCCATAAGTTATATCTGCGTTGTAAGCTTCTTTCCTGGAAACTGGACGCAGATGTTGAGTTTTTTCGTCTAGAGCATTCTCGTCGATGTAATCAGCATCGTAGATATAGGATGCATCGTGGATTATAGCCGAGACACTTAGGCCCAGAAAGTTGTAAACCCTCCCCATCCAGCCAGCATCGCGTCGCGCCAGGTAATCATTAACAGTAACGATATGAACTCCCCTACCCGTTAGTCCATTTAAGGTAGCAGGTAGAGTGGCGACCAAGGTTTTACCTTCACCTGTCATCATCTCCGAAATATGGCCTTCGTTTAAGACCAAGCCACCAATTAGCTGGACGTCAAAATGACGTTGTCCTAGGGCTCTCCAGGCGCCCTCCCTGGTAAGGGCAAAAACCTCATGGAGGTGAAGAGAAAGAATCTTGTTCTCAATGGATTTAAGTATTTTGTTGTCTTTGACACTATCATATTCGTGATCGATTTCAGCACTAACTACGTTTCTAATCTCAATCATTCTCTGACGTATTTTATCGTCAGGCATTTTCTTGATCGACTCCTCAAACTTATTAATTTCTTGGACATCAGCATCGTATTTATTGATGATGCGCTTATTTGCACCACCAAAAATTTTATTTAATATCGACATATATGTTATTCCTTTCTAAAGAATTTTCCGAAAAACTCCTTACCGCCTTTTATGCCGAGCCTTTTCTCTTTGGTTTTTCTTAGTTGACTTGCAAGCTTTTTTTCTAGTGCGTCAACTGCTGCAAAAAGTGTTTTTCCATAAGCTTCAGCATTAATATCGTTACCTGGAATTTTTATTAAAGATTTAGCAAGAAATGCATTTTGTTTAATCTTTTTGTGGTGGTTTTCTTCTAAGGTTACCTCAATACCAATAATATCATTTCTGTATTTATCAAGTTTGATGATTTTATGTTGGGTATATTCTTTTATGTCTTGGTCTAGATCTAGCTCCCGACCGGTAATAGATGTTTGCATTAGTCCCTCCTTTTTTCAATTATTTTCTTGCCAACTATTTCTTGCAGAACCTTTGGGACCACAATTGAACCATCCTCTTGTTGGTTGTTTTCCAAAATGGCAATAATGGGTCTAGTCATGGCTATGGCAGTTCCATTAAGCATATGGACTAGTCTCTTTGGGCCTTCTGAGTCAATGTATTTGATATTAAGCGCTCGGGCTTGATAATCAGTACAGTTAGAAGTTGAGGTAATCTCGGCCCAATCCCCCATCGAACCGTCTTTGTTGGGCTTGCCCGGCATCCAGGCTTCCAGATCGATAGTGCGATATGAAGGTGTTCCTAGATCGGCAGTGCAATGATCGATTACACGATAAGGCAATTCCAAACCATCGAAAATTTCTTTTTCTATATCTAGAATTTCTTGATGGGCTTCCTCTGAATTGTCTGGAGTCGTGTAGATAAACATTTCAACTTTTGTGAATTGGTGGACGCGGAATATGCCTTTTGAGAATTTGGAATAACTGCCCGCCTCAGTCCTAAAACAGTGGGAAACGGCTACATATTTTTTTGGCAAATCATTTTCTGAGAAGGTTTCATCTTTATGATAACCTCCCATTGCAATCTCGGCGGTTCCGATTAGACAGAGGTCGGTGTCTTCAATACTATAGACCTGAGTGGATTCTCCGCGAGGATTGTAACCCATTGCATTTAAAATATCTTTTTTTGCTAAATCTGGGGTAATAAAAGGTGTAAAACCATGCTTGATGGCGGTTTTTATAGCATATTGAGCCAAGGCTATCTCTATCAAAGCTGCTTCGTTTTTTAAGTAAAAAAACTTAGAACCTGAGACCTTGGTCGCTCGATCAAAATCTATTAGATCTAGCTCCTTGCCAAGTTCTACATGGTCCTTGGGCTGAAAGCTAAATTTCTTTGGCTTATGCTTGCTCTCAAGGATGGGATTATCATCTTCATCATCACTGATCTTGACTTTAGGATGAGTAGTATTTGGAATCTGCATCAAGAGCTCTAAATACTTCTCTTCAATTTGGGCGAGTCTTTTACTTAATGATTCTTCTTCTAGCTTATTTGTGGTTAATCTTTTCAATTCGGTTTCGCTTGGCTTGCCTTTGAACTGATTCTTTTTATTGCGAAGTTCGTCAACTTTCTTGATATGCTCAACTCGATCTCTATCTAATTTCAAAAAAGCTTTCATATCGATCAGGCTTCCACGATTTCTTGAATTATCCTTTATCAATTCTACGTTTTCTCTAATATATGCAATATCAAGCATGAATCTCCTCTATTTACAATTGATATTATAGCAGAAACATCTCTTTGAACCAAGACAAAACAAGTACTATCAAAAAACCCCTTATGGCGTTGCCGCTGTGGGCTTTTGAAGGGGTTTCATTTGCGTTATTTAATTTTCTTGACCTTGTACTTGATTGTTCCTGCTGGAGCAACAACCTCTATTTCTTCTCCAGATTTACGACCGATTAAGGCTTGGCCAAGGGGGGATTCGTTAGAAATCCATCCTTTTTCTGGGTCTGCTTCGTATGACCCAACTATTCTATACTCCATCTCACCTGTTTCTAGCTCGACTTTTACGGTACAACCAACATTTACAGAGTTGCAGTTAGTGTGTTCGTCGTCGATTAGCTCCGCGTTTTTTAGGATATGTTCTAACTCAGCAATTCTTCCTTCTGTAAAGGCTTGTCTGTCTTTGGCGTCAGCATACTCAGAATTTTCACTTAGATCACCATATTCTTTGGCCTGCTTGATTAAGTCCGCGACTTCACGACGCCCATTGCCTGTTAGCTTTTCAAACTCGATATTTAATTTCTCGAAACCATCTTTTGTTAAGTAAATTTTTTTTGTTTCCACTTTTGTGATCCTTTCAGTTTCCTTGATTTTGTGAGAATAAAAAATAGGTGCTTGTCACAGACGCCTAAATCTATCTTTTTTAGTTATCAAATTCTACTATTTTAAAAACAGCCTGTCAACAACTTTATTATGGCTTTGGAACAGTATTTATTACAGATTGCTTTGTAACCAAAGCTTAAGTTTATCGGCGTCAACACGAACTTGTTTCATCGAGTCTCGTTCTCGAACGGTCACAGAACCATTTTCTAGTGTATCAAAATCTATCGTGACACAATATGGTGTACCAACTTCATCCTGGTAACGATATCTTTTCCCTATATTCCCTCTTTCATCCCAGAAAGTGGGGAAGGTTTTTTTTAGTTCTAGGTATAATCCGCGGGCCTTTTTGACTATGTCGGGTTTATTCTTGAGCAGAGGGAATACCGCCACCTTGTATGGGGCTACCTCTGGCTTGAGCCTTAGTACAACCCGCACATCTCCACCATCAAGGGTTTCTTCGTCATAAGCACTGGCTAGAACTGCCAGCAACGTTCGGTCTACGCCTAGTGATGGTTCTATCACATGAGGGATGAATTTCTCTCTTGTTTCTTCATCAAAATAATCTAAAGTTTGTTCAGAGAACTCTGAATGTTTCTTTAGATCATAGTCTGTACGGTAAGCCAGTCCCCACAATTCGTCTTGACCAAAAGGCCACTGATATTCAATATCAATCGTTTTTTTTGAGTAATGGGCTCTTTCCTTTTCGGGAATGTTATGATCAAAAAGCGATTGGCTTGGGATACCTACCATCTCTGCATAGGCATGCATATCCTCCAAGAAATTATCAAAAATCTTGTTCCAATCTGATTTTGGTGAAATAAAGTATTCGATTTCCATTTGCTCAAACTCGATTGTCCGAAAGGTTAGATTCCCGGTAGTGATTTCGTTTCTAAATGCCTTGCCAGTTTGGGCAATACCAAAAGGGAGTTTGATATTGGTTGAGTTTAGAATGTTGTTAAAATTAATAAAGATAGCTTGGGCGGTTTCTGGCCGAAGGTAAGTTAAGATTCCTTCCTCTTTAATTGGGCCGATTGTGGTTTCAAACATACCACTAAAAAGCTTCTCTTTGGTGAGCTCTCCTTTACAGTCAGGACAAACTTTTATTTTTAGCTTGTCGGGACGAAAACGATGATGACATTTTTTGCATTCAACCAGGGGATCTTTAAATTCGTTTACATGACCACTTGCCTCCCAGACTTTTGGAGACAGAATTATTCCTCCATCGAGTCCAACAATATCTTCTCGATCCTGTACAAAAAATTTCCACCAGATCTTTTTGATATTATTTTTGAGCTCAACTCCCAAGGGCCCATAATCATATGTGCTGGCTAATCCCCCATAAATTTCAGAGCCAGGATATATAAAACCACGCCTTTTACATAAGCTGACAATCTTATCCATATTGTTAGTGGGTTTTTTCATAAATCTCCTTATATTTCGAAATTTAGTATCTCTTTTAGTTCTGGCATTTTAGTTTCTTCAAATTTTCCTATTTTGCATAAATATTCAAGGTCAATGATATATTCAGAGTAGAGATTGTTAAAAATAGTTTTATCTGTTTCCTTGATTAGCCTGAAAACTTTATTGGTTTCCACTAACCAGTCAAATATTTCGGCTTCGCTTGCAACTTCTCCATAAGTATGGGCTTTGTCTTTCTCAAGTACTGTGGGTATTCCCTCACCATGATCAATGAAATCTTGCCTTTTCCAGGAAAACTCTGACAGGTCCTCTTTGTCAGAAATTTTTTTCATGCTGACATCATAACTTTTTGTAATTTAAAAATCAAACTACAAGCCCTTGGATCTAAATGTCAGCTGAGCTGTTTTTTGTAGATAATCAAATGAGTATTGATTGAGTTCTTCGATATCATTTGTTGGAATATTGAGTTTGTTTGCTTGGGGTAAATTATTTGAAGTCATGTATCGCCAACTTTTAATTGTATTGATTTCAATCTTTTTCGAATCGTGGAAGAATTGGGCACAGCTTTTATCTAGTAAGCCGTTAGCGGCGTTGCTAAAATATATTTCTGTTGATGGCTTTATGCCACACTTGGTACATACTTCAAGATTGGGTGAGACACCCGAGAGCTGAATATATTGAATAGAAAAATATGCTCCCAACAGGGAGAGATTAATGTCTTGATTGAAAGAGCCAAAGACTTCTTCGAGTAATGAATAGATTTTGTCATTTGGACTATCGTCTGGAATAGTTTTTATAATGACCTCTGCAATATATCCACCTAATTTAATGCTTGTTAGATCTTGTTGTGGAAGGAATGGTTTAATAATACTCGAGCTGTTCAATATATATAAATTCTTCCCTTTGGAGAGAACCAGATCAGAGATATAAAAGAGCTCAATTGCACCCGCTGTCTTACTCCTAATTTTGCGGGAACCTTTTGCGATAAAGTTAATTTTACCAAAATCGTTTGTGAAAGTAGTGATGATTCTGTCTGCCTCACCATAATTGATTCTTTTTAGAATAACGCCTTTGGTATGAAAGTTGTTCATGGTTTTGCTAAAATTGTTTTAAATATGAGAGATCCACCTTGTCCTTTGGGACTGTGTTGGGTTTAAAATATTCTAAGGTGTTTGGTGATCCCTGATATTTTGATAGGGCTCCGTTGTATGAGTTAACCCATGCTTCTTGAATCGTAGCTGGCTTTTCAAATTCTTTGTTTGGGCTGTCTTTTAAACATTCAGTAATAATATCATGCCAGATATAGGCGGCTCCCTCTACTCCACTGACTCTCCTCATAGGAGTTCTGTCGTTATTGCCCATCCAGACTCCAACTACTAGGTCAGGGGAGTAGCCTATGGTCCACGAATCGGCGTAGTTGTCAGTAGTCCCAGTCTTTACAGCAGTAATTTTGTCTGTCTTTAATGGGCTGGAAGCGCCAAAAGTTGCCGACCTTGCTTTGTTGTCAGAGAGAATACTAGTTATGATATAGCTGGTCTCTGGGCTAAGTACTTGCTGTCTTTTTCTTGATGGAACCTTTACGTCTTGTCCTGTTTTGTCCATAATCTTAGTAATAGTTGTTTGCTGTATCTTCTCACCGTGATTTGCAAAGCCAGAATAGACCTCAACCATATCTTTTAAATGAACTTCTGCAGAGCCTAGTGCCAAGGACAACCCATAATTTTCTACTGGTTGATTGATTGATGTGATGCCAAGCTGATGGGCCATCGCAACGACTTTGTCCGTCCCGACTAATTTTGCCATTTCTACGGCAGGCACATTTAATGATCTAGCTAAGGCATTTCTGACTGTTACATAGCCAGAATATCCGCCGTTATAGTTTTTTGGCATATAAGCTGGATTGCCTCCAAAGTTTACACTTTTATCATTCAATATCGTGGCCGCGGTATAATTATTTTCTAACGCTGTTGCATATACTATCGGCTTAAAAGAAGAGCCGGGTTGTCTTTCAGATGTCGCAACATTGACTTTGCTCTTATCCCAATCAATCCCGCCAACCATGGCGAGTATTTGATTGGTCTTAGGATCTGAAATGACCACAGCGGCATTGCTAGCTCCCCTACTTGCCAGGGTCTTGATGCCAGCCTTGGCTTGACGCTCTGCTATCTCTTGCTTGGCAGGATCAAGACTTGTGTAAATGCGGTATCCTTTGTCCTCAATATTTGTCACCTTTAGTTCTTTTTCTAATTCCTCTTTGACAAACTGTGAGTAAAAAGGATACTTGTCAAAAGTTTCAGTTTTACCATAATATTCAATATATTCATTGGCGGCAGTTTTTGCTTCCTCAATATTTATATAGCCAGCTAGAAGCATTTGCTGTAATACATATTCTTGTCTTTTCCGAGAAGCCTGGGCATTTTTTTCTTCTAGGGGGGTATAGATTGATGGGGCAGCAGGTAGGCCGGCTATCATGCTAGCTTCTGCAAGGTTTAGTTCATCAATATTCTTATTAAAATATATTTTGGCGGCATTTTTTATTCCTAGAGCTTGTTCACCATAGTAAATCTCGTTTAAATACATCTCCAATATCTGGTCTTTGGAATATTTATTCTCTAGCTTATAGGAAAAGACCATTTCCTTGATTTTGCGATCGAAGGTTCTCTCCTGGTTCAAATAGATGTTCTTGACTAACTGTTGTGTGATAGTTGATCCGCCCTGAGTATAGTTGTCAGCTTCTAGTAAGTCCTTGAATTTGTTAAGGCCAGTGCTTTTCGAGTTCTGCCAATTCAGATAGACTGCTCTGGCAATAGATTTAAAGTCAACTGCACCATGTTTATAGTAATCAAGATCTTCTGATGCTAGAGTTGTTTTTTTAACCAAATCTGGAACCTCGGAAAGTTTAATTCTCTGAGGTTCTGAGGCTCCGAAACCACGGAAGACTTCTTTCCCATCCTTGTCGTATATGATCAGTTGAGTGGAGTTACTTTGAGGTTTTACACTTTCAAACTCCTTTGAATATTTCAGATATATTCCTAAACCCGTAAAGACAACAATAAACATACAGCATAATATTAATAAGGTAAAAGCTTTGAGAACAATTTTTAAGGGTTTTAGGACATATGATCTAATCTTGCTATCACGGGAGCTTTCGCGGTCATCAACAACCTCGATAAATTCACGAGAGAGAATAATTTCAGGATTTTGTTCTTGATCTATGGTCTTTTTCTTTTTTAATAATCTCATAGAAAAATTGTAGCATCATTATAGGTTGATTCTCAATCAAATTAAATTTCATGTAGAAAAGCACTAAAACAGAATATAGAAATTGTTTTATACCCTTCAAATCTCTTAAAATATTTGATAAACTAATCTAATTGCCCTGGAGGGTAATTTATTTTGACAACATAACAAGGAGTTAGTATGGAAAAAAAGTACGTGTATTTCTTTAATGAAGGCAACAAGGAAATGAAAGAGCTTCTAGGAGGAAAAGGAGCGAATCTGGCAGAAATGACAAATATGAAGTTGCCTATTCCGCAGGGTTTTACGATTACGACAGAAACGTGTGACGAATATTACAAAGCTGGTCGAAAAATGCCAACCAATCTGAGCGATCAGGTAAAGATAAATATAGAGAAACTAGAGAAAGAAATGGGAATGAAGCTAGGAGATACCGAAACACCTCTTTTGCTCTCAGTGAGGTCTGGGGCGGCTTCGTCAATGCCAGGGATGATGGACACGGTTTTGAATCTGGGATTGAATGATAAGGTTGTTGATGGCATTATTAAAAAGACCGGGAATGATCGTTTCGCCTGGGATTCATACCGTCGTTTTATCCAAATGTTTTCAGATGTAGTTATGGAAGTACCATCAGAGTTATTTTCCGATGCACTAGATGATTTTAAGGAAGAAAAAAAGGTCAAAGTAGACACGCAGTTGACCGCAAAGGACCTCAAAGAACTCTGTGATATTTTCAAAAAAATTACAAAAAGAGAAACTGGTAAATTGTTTCCTGAAGCTCCCTTTGACCAACTAATGTTATCTGTAGCGGCTGTTTTTGGCTCATGGAACAATAACCGAGCCGTTTTGTATAGAAGGTTAAACAATATTTACGGCCTTTTGGGAACTGCAGTAAATATCCAGGCTATGGTTTTTGGAAATATGGGCAACGACTGTGGTTCGGGAGTTTGCTTCTCTCGCAATCCCTCCACCGGTGAAAACAAATTTTACGGCGAGTATCTGATGAATGCCCAAGGAGAAGACGTTGTCGCTGGAGTTCGAACCCCGCAAAACATGGATGACCTAAAAAAAGAAATGCCTGAAATTTACCGTGAGCTAGACGATATTAGGCTCAGATTAGAGAAACATTACAAGGATATGCAGGATATGGAGTTTACAATTCAAGAAGGCAAACTTTATATGCTTCAAACCAGAAATGGGAAAAGAACAGCGGCCGCTGCGCTAAAAATAGCCGTCGATATGGTTGAGGGAAAGTTGATAAAGGAAAAAGAAGCGGTACTTCGCCTCGATGCCTCACAGCTCGATCAGTTACTTCACCCAACACTCGATTCACAAGCTGAAAAGAAGGTTGCTCCATTTGCAACAGGCTTACCCGCTTCTCCCGGGGCAGCCGTTGGAGAGGTTGTTTTTGACGCAGAGAAGGCTTTTGATCTAGCCGAAGAAGGACATAAAGTCATACTAGTTCGAGTCGAAACCTCACCTGAGGACTTGATTGGTATGAATGCGGCCCAAGGAATACTCACGGCTCGTGGTGGGATGACTTCACATGCGGCAGTTGTCGCAAGAGGTATGGGTAAATGCTGTATTTGCGGCTGCGAATCACTGACTATCTCCTACAAAAATAAAACGATCACTTCTATTGATGGAACCGTTATCAAAGAGGGAGAAGTTATCTCTCTAAATGGCTCAGTTGGGAATGTTTACGCCAAGGCGATAGAAGTCTCAGAGCCGGATATCTCTGGAGACTTTCAGAAGGTAATGAAATGGTCTGATAAATATAGAAAACTAAAGATTCGGACAAATGCTGACACTCCAAAAGACGCAGAAACAGCTGTTAGGTTTGGTGCTGAGGGAATAGGTCTCTGTCGCACAGAGCATATGTTTTTCGACGAGAAGAGGATTTTTTCAATCAGAAAAATGATCTTGGCTGAAACATTGGAAGAGCGGGAAGCAGCACTAAAGGACCTTATCCCCTACCAACGAGAAGATTTTGTCGGTTTGTTTAAAGAGCTCAAAGGGTTGCCAGCAACGATTCGTCTTCTGGACCCACCTTTACATGAATTTTTGCCGAAAGAGAAAACTGAGATTGCAGAGTTGGCCAAAGAAACTAACAAGTCCATGGCTCAAATAGAGAAGAAAATTGCTTCACTCCATGAAGTAAACCCAATGCTGGGACATAGAGGCTGTCGTTTGGGTAACACTTATCCAGAAATTACTGCTATGCAGGCTCGGGCAATCCTCGAGGCATCAGCTATAGTTAGTAAGCTTGGGGTTAAGACCGTACCTGAGATTATGATACCCCTGGTTGGAGACGTCAAAGAATTTGTTGCTCAGAAAGAGATAATCGAAGGTGTAGCTCAAGAAATCTCCAAAGAGCAAAAAACAGAGGTAAGATATAAGCTTGGGACCATGATTGAAGTTCCCCGAGGAGCGTTGATGGCAGATGAGATTGCCAAGGAAGCCGAATTCTTTTCATTTGGTACTAATGACTTAACTCAGATGACTTTTGGTTTCTCTAGAGACGACGTTTCTAAATTCTTACCTGAATATATTAGACTAGGCCTCCTAAAAATTGATCCCTTCGTCTCCTTAGACCAAGCTGGTGTTGGACAATTGATTGAAACGGCTGTCAACAAAGGTATATCAGTCAGGCCTGATATCAAATTAGGTATTTGTGGTGAACACGGTGGTGATCCTGACTCGATAGATTTTTGTCATCGGCAAGGACTAAGCTACGTTTCTTGTTCACCTTTCCGAGTACCAATTGCTCGACTAGCGGCGGCACAAGCAGCCCTCCGAAATATATAAGACAGAACTAACATTCCATCTAACTTTAGTGAAGAAAAACCAAAAGTCTAATTTTGTTTTAAATATTCATCGAATAGATTGTATTTAACAAGTTTATTGACGGTGTTTTGGATAGTATTTCTTTTATCTAATATGGAGGAACAATCAGACAAAGAAACTTTGGTGAGTTTTCCTTGGATATTCTTCTTGCATGAAGTGGACTTGTCTGTAGAAAGATACCTATAATTGTCCATTAAAATACTCTCGAAATTGTTTTCGTTTGAGGAAGTAAAGTATGAGGACTGTTGATCGCCAAATAGATCTCTGCCAAACATAGGTGAAGCTGGGCTTGTTCCGACCAGATTTAATATAGTTGGCATAATGTCCAAATGAGAGCTTGGCGTAGAAACGATTTTTCCTGAATTTTGACTCGGCAACTTAATTAGGAGAGGCACAGATTTACCTGCTTCGGTATTAGGATCAATTGTGCCCGTGTCTAGCTCCATTGCGTCATATTTTGCTGTATGGTCCCCGTAAAGAACGATTAGGGCATCATCGTAAATATTCTCCTTCTTTAGATTGTCAATCAGATTACCTAGAGCTGTGTCCGTGTAGCGCATACTCTGTAGATAGTTTGCGCTAAGATTTGTAAAGTCTCCATTATTTAAAGAGAGAGTTTTTTGATTATCTGGTAGGTCAAATGAAAAATGGCTAGTCAGGGTAATTATGTAGTGAAAGGAATTTACTGGTTTTGATTTGACAATATCAAAGGCTTGATTAAGAAAATCCTTATCATTCAGGCCCATGTTTAGATTCATTCCCTTTACATAGTTATCCTCAGCATAAAACTTATCAAAACCAAGAGAAGTAAAGACAGTATTTCGATTCCAATAGCCACGGCTGTTTGCATGATAGGCATAATTTTGATATCCAATACTTTTGAGCTCCTTTTCTAGACTTGTGAAATTGTCTCTTCCATATTTTACAAATATAGACGAATCAAGGAGTGGATAGATTGAAGTATTAACACTAAAATCTGTGTCAGAAGTACCACCGGCTCCGATAGTAAAAGTATGATTGTTGTAATAGTTAGAACTTTTTGTCAGTTTGTTTAGATTGGGGGTTATCTCTTGTCCGTCTACACTGGCATCAATAAGTGCATTATTTAATGATTCGACCTGGATCATAACTACTCTTTTTCCTTTTGCTAAGCCGGTATATTTATTTAACTCGTTTTTAGATCGAAATTTATCTATATTAGCGAATACCTCATTTTTTTCTGTTTGGGTTAGCTTTTTCGAAAAATAATCAAAATTCCTGGATACATCTATTGCGTGGGCACCAAAAACTCCTATGTTTTTTGCCACAACCTTATTTTCTGATATCTGACCATACAAATACGGCAATTTTTGTTGTGAATCATGGGCAAGGATTAGAGTGGCAAGGAGAAAGACTAGCAAGGTAAAACCAACGACAAATCTAGGCAGGACTTTATGGGTAATAGGTATTAGTTTTTTAAATACGACTATTTTTCTAGAAAATATTAATATAAATAATAGAATAAAGAAATCAAATATATAAAATAAGTCTGTGGGGTTGAATAATTTCAATATAGATGGAATCTGTTTGATTAGTAAGCCCGTAGAGCCAATAAGATTCAAAACTGGCAGCGTATTATAAAAACGAAGATAAACTGCGTCTGACAATAGAAAAACTGTTAATAAGACATCAACGAAAACCAAGTATTTGCGTTGATGTTTATACATAAACAATGATGGCAATATGAGTATGGCAACAAATGTAAGATTGTAAATCAGGAAAGAAACCATATTCTCATTAGAAGGTCTCAAATTATTGGCGCCACTAAAATATAGTAATTTGATAAGGATTATCAAATAAAAGATGATAAAGATATAGTAATTACGCGTAAATACAGTTAAGGATTTAATATATGTCTTCAAGGATTCCAATCTGAACGAATTATGACCCGCGCAGTTAATCTTAAAATATTTTAATTATATTCTAACTGAAATATATATTTAGCGCAAAGAAGAGAGGATTATTAGCCATTTGCTTCTTAAAAATTCGGTTCTACCTGTCTAAAAGATCTTCCTTTTCTTTGTTAATCATAGATGACCAGTTTTCAAAGAAGATAAGAACTGTCTTAAGTGGCATTTCAATCATGTAATCTAGTACGAACGCAATAATGTTAAGATTTGCGTATTTATCTCCCAGCCAACGCCCTAGTTTTATAAAAGGAAATGTAAAAAAATCAAGCAATGCTTCTCTTATAGACTTTTTTTCGTCGATAAGAGAGTATTCTCTAGCGCCTTGAGATATCCTATAACCGAAATATGTTACAGTAGAGAAATAGATAAAGAAAATAAGTCCACTAACTATGTTAAATTGAAGGATATAGAGAAGGTATATAGATAACAAGAAAGATATTATAAAAGTAAAGATATATAAAAGCACAATGCCGACATTTGTGCGTGATTCAGCTCCCGAGACTTTAAATTTTTTGCCACTCGTGTTTTTATATATGATACTTTCTATTCTAGTATTAATCTCCTGAGTATTGCGCTTGCCAGGGGAAGGGATTAAGCTGGCCAACAAGAACATATAAGCCGGAGGAAATAATAAATTTATTATTAAAGGTACATAATTAATGCTTCCATTCACAAAATAATCATATGGGAATTCAAGGATTAAAGCTAATAATACTTTTGTCAAAAAAATATATATAATTGCCTGAATAATCTTTCTATTTGTTCTTTGTTTTGTTTTGAGATATTCGTTTTTTAGTACTAAATTTATTTTATTCATGAAGGCATCTGGGTCGTTTATGTCCTCGAACTTCTTTTTCTCGATTAGGGCAATTCTGATTATTCGGTATGGAGCTATATTCTTCCTTACGATTTTGTTAATTCTAGAATAAATTGCCGAGGCTGTTATTTTTTCAATGTGTTCAGAAAATGAAATATACGAATCAACAAACTTATCTGAGGAGGATCCGTCAGACTTGAACCAGTCTGGGAAAAAGCTCCTGTAAAGATAATAATTTATGGTATATTTATCAGATTTCCAGAGTGACCGATGAACCGCAAAATATATTGCAACTAGAGATGAATCCCTATCTTCCTTTACATCTGTTTCAATGGCTGAGCAAAAATTCTTGTATACAAAATCTAAATATATCTGTTCTTCCGCATAAGACCATATTGCATTTTCTATCTCACAAGCCGCCATCATCAAAATATTGTGCAAATGGTTTTTGTTATTTGTCATCTCCTTATTTTTGATTTCTACAAACAGAGAGTGATACCTGGATAGAATTTTATCGACCGTTTCTATAGTCGAAATTGGCAATGTATTGTTTTCGAGATAACGAGTTTTAATTAACTCTTTAATAATGCTTTTGCTGAGTCCCTTTAAATCGTTTTCGTTAACAAATACAGTTCTTTTTATGAGACGCTCAATGGCACTTCGTCTAAATAAATGTTGTTCTTGATATTCAACAGCATTTCTCATTTTTTCGTAAACAAAATAAACGTTTCCAGCTAATTCATCTATATGAATTTTTTCGCCAGCTTCATCGACTTTATTTATCTTGCCTAGGTTTGAAATAAAATCATTAAACAGAGGATTTGTTAGATCGTCACTCATAAGCAAACTCTTTAACCTAGGTATTTTACGTCTTTTTCACACAAAAAGAAAATATCTAACTGAAAATAGAATTTTAGGAATTTATATAACAAATTTGGTTGGCCATAGTGAACGATATTAGAGCCTATTTTGTCTTGAATGAGATAAATCTAGCAATTCGCCTTTATGCATTAATGCATAAACAACTTTGAATTTACGCTACGCCTTTTAATCGGAATGGTTTAGCTAAAGTGCAAGTATTTGCTTTTTTTTAGCATCAAACTCTTCTTGAGTGAGTATCCCGCTATCGAGCAACCCCTTCAAGTCTGTCAATTGCTTAGTGATATCTGGGCTTAGTCCTGCCTGTGGAGGTGGAGTTGCTGTCTGCGGGGAGGCTGGTGTTTGCTGGCCAGCTTTTTTAGAACGCGAACTAGCAATGGCCGCGCCCATTAACATTCCTCTTCTTCTCGCTCTTAGTGGTGGCATTTCGTTGTCCTTTCTTTATTTATAAACTATATTGTACAACTTTCTGTAAACGATGGGGAGTGTCCAGTGCTACAGTTCGTTTATTGAGCGCTATCGTTTGTCACCAAGCTTACAGTAAACAATCTCAACTAACTTTTGAGCGATCGTCAAAATAACTACCATAAGCAGTAGTCCCAAAAAACCACTGATTTCAACCGTTCCAAAGAAAACAAACTCTATTACCCATAAAAAGACAAACTTTGACAGAAATATTATTAGCCAAACACCAAAAACTAGCAAAACTTTACTTTTATGATTCTTACGATTATTAAGCCAATCTACGAATTTATCTTTGACCTTATATGTTAGATATGTCAGAATCTGCATAACTATAGCCATCAAGAAAGTTGTTGAATATGTTCCAGTGTGTAAAATATTTGTATAGTCATTAAAAAACCCAAGAACTACAGAATATAGTAAAGTCCCTACGAGCATATTACGAAAGAGCTCTTGTCTACTATTTGAATTTTGTTCGCCGGCTGACATACTAATATAATACTACATTTACTGATTCGTAGTTATCCATAGGACTTAATTAGAACTTAATGATGGTTCACTAGGCAGGGAGTCGGTAGCTTTCTACTACTCAAAATTGATTTTTGATAGGAACTAAGAATATAGGCATTAATAAAAAGGGCCTAGTAAGCCCTTCCCAAGAATCTGGTTGGCCAGATTAGAAGAAGTCCAAACTTATTGTGTAGTGAATGGGAGAAACGAAGTAATGATATATACTTAAAGAGCTTTATTAGATTTCTGTGTCTTTTCTGGTGATAACAGATCTAGCTCAATATCAATATCTTCTAATCTTTCCTTCAATAATTTTTTAGAATCCTTGATGGCCATTCTATATATTTCCTCGCCCATTGTTTCTGTAAAAAAGTCTAAGACTTCTTCCGCAGCTAAAAAGCCAATTTCTTCACCCCTAATATCTTGGAAGAAAGCAATAATATCATTCAAATACTTTCTTTTCAAATCTTCGGAACTAAATTCGAATCTATTTTTCTTCGTTGTCATTACCTACCTCTTGTCTAAATATACTTATTATTTTCGTTGTTAAATGAACTATAAAACATAGTAGGAGCTACCTGAAACTATTCAGTCTTATCCTTCACTGCTTCCGGAATTTGCCAGTAAGGCTCATCGTAGTGTTCCACGGTCACTGTGAGGCTAAGTTGATCACCGAATGATAGGGCGGGTAGTAGATGATTGAGTACTTGTTCTGCTGTTGCACGGTACAAACGGCCTCGGCTACTAACTTTTAACCATCCAACTTTGTCTCGATAGTAACGTTCAGTAATATTTTTACCCTTGAATACTATACAGTATGTATCGTTAGTCTTTTTCATAGTGAAATTATATCATAAATATATAAAAGGGCTTTGGTAAAGCCTAATATAATAATTGGCTGGACCTCGTAGAAGACGTTAGAACCTATTTAGCCCTGAATAAGTGTGAAAAATTATTCTAGTACTTTTTTGACGACTTCATCGACTATGACATTTGAGACTGTGTCTGGATGTGTTAAAAAGCCCCTTTTGCCAATGTCTTTAATAAGGGACGAATTGCTCATATCCACTAGACCAAGATTGTTTCTTATATACAATCCTAGGCTAAAGTGAAAGTCTTGATGGGGGTTAGATTTAATTTCATTTATCTGGTCGACTGTAAGTTTTGACAATACATAATCAGTGGCATCGTCTAATGTTTTTGGTTTACTTTTTTCTCCCCTAGATTTTGAGAATATTTTCATATTACCTCCCTTTTTATTATATCAAAATTTAATTCTATAAAACAGCAAGGTTTTAATGAATTCCTGCTTCCACTTTTTTGGTATAACAAAAATGAAAATGACTCGTGGTCACAGTGAACAATGTTCGGGCTTGGTCTTAGACAACCAGACTATTAGTTAAATCTAAACTTTAACCTTATCTATTTTTCTCAGAACTAAATAAACCATATTGTTTTTAAAGTCAATCGGACGTTCTTGCCCAGGCCAATCTGCTATAACATGAATTCCATTTACATTGATTTGGGCAACGGGGCGAAAGTACCTATATAATTGTTCTGGTTTTCCGCCACCTTCTACCCCCAGTTGTGACCCAAGGCTTTCTTTAAAGGCTGAGTCTGAGTAACCAAGTATTAATAACCCATTCTCTTTAAGATATTGACAATCATTAGAATAATTCTCAGATTCAGTTCCTCCAAAACTTGTAACGATGTCGAACTGTCCATCAGGAGGCAGAACTGTGGGTAAATTAATTACGTCAGATTCAATGTCATTATAGATATTATCTCTTCCATTATCAACACCTGTAACCGTAGTTCCTAGATTCCTTTGTTCAGAAAATTGCTTTAAGGAGTTTGTCCCACAAAAAAGGTCTAAAACATTTTTATCACGGAGCAAGGGCTCAACTAAATGCAAGAAAGCATAATTAGATTCTCTTAGGTGTAATCTTTCTATTCTTTTAGACGAAAATGAAATATATTCCAATATTGCTTCTTGTCCAGAAGTATCATTCAAAATTTTAGCCAGCTTCTCCTGAACTCGACTCTCATCTTCGCTGGTTTCATTGCTCTGACTTTCTTCTACTGTGGTGGGTTGCTCCATGATTCTTCTTCTTTCCTCTTGCTGAGCAAGTGCATCAAAGCCCACTTCATCTTGTTTTTCTTCTGTTTCCATAAATGGATTATAGCAAAATTAGCACAAAAGGATAATTGTTAAGGCCCCACTAAGCCTTTCCTCACGAATTTGTTTGGCCATCGTAGAAGACGTTAGGGCTTATACTATCACAATGTCAGTTTAGGCTTATTACTCTTAGCTGAAGTTATAGGAGTTTATCTTTAATTAATGACGGTATCAATATCTTAGACAATCCTAGAGACACCTTAACCTCCTTATTTAAAAAGTCATCCTTAGATAGCCAAAATATGCCAGAGACCTCATTACCTGGGTTTAGTTTGCCAGAAGTTTCAACTAAAAAGTTATCGACCCTTTGTTTCGTTTCCTCAACGATATACGACTTATAAGGCTTTGAGGTGCTTACTTTGACACCTAGCTCCTCAAACAATTCTCTACTTAATGCCTCTAAGGGGGTCTCGTCACTTTCAATGCCCCCTCCTGGACTCCAATAATGTTCTGAGCCGTGTCCTGTAACCAAAAGAAGCTTCTTCTGCTTGATAATAATAGCTCTAGCGGTATGTCTCATGAACCAATACTAACATATGAAAGTATAAATTATTTAAAATTAGTGTTTCTTAAAGACTTTATCTTAAAAGGCTTAGCAAAGCCTTTGCTCACGAATTTGGTTGGGGAGGAGGGATATGCACAAGTGCTCTTACCTCTATCATGACCAATTTACTAAACTTAAATGATATCTTTTTATCCTTGATTGTCAGTATTAGTTTTAGGTTTTGTTCATCTCGGGGATTCTCACCCTCCTGTCAATAAAAAATTCTCACAAAAGTGAGAACATTTTATTGGTTGGCCATCGTAAAAGACGTTAGAACCTATTTTGCATTAAATCAGATTGAGTTGTTAATGCCTTTTTGTACATAAATGTGAACATATCAAAAACAAGCTTAAATCTTTGATTGAGTAAGACTCAGTTACGCAATCTTGGTTATAATAATCTTTTGCGAGCCTTCCTTGTGACGGTCATAATCTGCAATACTCTCCTTTAAAGAAAATGTGCCATTGTCGGTTTTATAAACTTTTTCATTTGTTTCTGCGGTTGGCCACATTGAACGAGGCATTGTTTCCCCAGCTTCTGCATTTGTAAATTCACGTTTTGAATAATCAAAACCTAGCAACTCGTAAATCCTTCGACGGGCCTCATCTATGAATTCATTCTCTATTTTACCTCTATCATATTCCATCATCTTTTGATTTGGGATACTGATTAAACTCATTCGATTTTTTGACACCAAAGATATTACAACTTCTTCCCTAGGGCGTAGAACTGATTCTAATATAGCTTCTTGCAGCTTGCCATCAATCTTTTCTCTTGTGGGTTTATCTGACTCGTATCGAATTGCTGCTTCAATCGCTGCTTGATGTGCTCGGTCTCTTACTTCTGATGCTTTTTCTTTAAGGCCTAATCGCTCAAGTTCATCTGCGGCTTCAAGAAAATCTTTTTCGGCGGTAGCTATTATCAGAGCTCTTAAAGGGTCTTCAATCATAAGGAGCGATTGCTCAAGTTCCAAATTCTTTTTTGCTTCCTCTGATTTTCCTACTAATTCTCTATAGTGTGGATTTCCCCGTTGGGTTTCAAGGAACATTTTTTGTAAAGCTTCGTCTCTACTCTTGGCTTCCCCATAATGGAGCATACAATTTATCTCTTCATCCATCAATATAGCTTCATCATAGGCAATCCCTTCTTCTGACATAAGGTTTCTCTTCACCTTTCTTTCCTTTGCCTTTAAGGAAGAGTTGTGTTCCTCAGCCGTACGATATCTTTCAGAAAAATTAGCTTGCAGAGATCTTTCTTTCTCAGATTGTTCAAACTCACCTAAATCCTCGTTAGTTTCTCGAACAACTTCCTCTGCTTTTTTTACATAACCCTCTTCGTGTGATATATCGCTTACTCCTTCTGGCATTGTTGTCTCCTTTTTATTTAACTTTATTATAAAACAATACAATATATATTTCCAACTCAGCTCTTTTTCAATGATGTCACTTAACCTTATTAAGCCAGAATTAGTTGATGATTTTGTTGAATTAATGTAGTACAGACCATTTATTAAAAAAAGGCTCACATAAGCCTTTCTCACGAATTTGGTTGGGGAGGAGGGATTCGCTGAGCTTCTCACCACTATCATGACGAACTTAAATTATCTTAGAGGACAAATTCTCATCTTTGATTGTCAGTTTTGGTCTTAGTTCTTGTTCATCTCGGGAGTTCTCACCCTCCTGTCAATAAAAAATTCTCACACAAGTGAGAACATTTTATTGGTTGGGGAGGAGGGATTCGAACCCCCGAATACCGGTACCAAAAACCGGTGCCTTACCACTTGGCCACTCCCCATTATTCAAATAACCGTCTAATTTTAGTTTAAATTAAACTATTTTTCAAGCAATTCAGTATATATTTTCAGCTCATCTCTCAAAAGTCTAGGGATTAGAAACTCTTTGCGAATGTGTTCCTTTGCTTTTGTTGTCATTTCTTTTCTGATTTTTGGATTACTAAGTATATACACTATCTTTTCTGCACACTCTTCTACACTATCAACCAGAAAGCCTGTCTCTCCATCAATAATTTGCAGACGGATTCCACCTGTGTCGCCGCCTATTACCAGATTTTTCTTCCACATTGCCTCTGCAACCGTTAGCCCAAATCCTTCTTTGATAGATTTCTGGATTATTATATCGGGAACAGATTGAAAAGCATTAATATCTAGTTCATCTAGATTAGTAAAAACAAAGATATTCTTGTCACTCTTGCTAACTTCAATCACTTTCTTATATATCTCCCAACCCTCGGGGTCATCAGCCGCCATAGAACCAATTAAAATTAATTGTAATCCCGAAATCTTTTCCTTGGCTAATCTATATGCATCGATAACTCCAAGTGGGTCTTTCCATGGATCAAAGCGTGATACCTGCGTAATGAATGGCTTTTCAGTATCGACGCCATGGGATTTTACTATAGAAAGTGCCAGCTTTCTATCAATCAACTTGTTTTTCTCGGATAAAGGATCGATAGCAGGAGGTACAATATAGCGTTTTTTGATTGGAAAATTGTCGGGTATGAAACTCTCCATGCTAAAGATGGCTCCGTCATAAACTTTTAAATAAGGGTTCAGGAAAGACCATACATTTGGGTCAGCATCTGAGGCGTCTATATGACAGCGCCATAACCATTTAGATTTATTTATTCCCACAAAATATGGTATGGCCAGAGGTTGAGGATCGTGTACAACGACTATATCCCATTCACCTTCCAGAAGTTTTGCGTTGTTAGAATTAAATTCCTCATAAGTATTTTTTGATTTGCTATCAATTAAACATTTTTTCCCTTGCAAGCCGTTGTGGAAGGACTTTGTAACTTCAAACAGTCGTTCATCTGCAATAATTGTTTGCCAAACGGTGCCAAGCCAGAGGTCTTGGAGTAACGGGATATAATTGTTTAGTATTTCTGCCACTCCGCCACCAAATCTAGTGGCATTGATATGTAAAATACGAAGATCGGTTAATTTATTTGCAAGATAATGAATTTCATCAATTAAGTTGTCATCGACAATTCCTCGATAGTCTCTGATTGATTTTGGCTTGATTGGAACTTGTTCTAACATATTATATTGATTCTAACATGGTTAATATTTCGGTTAAATCTTTATTGCTATTTATCAGCATGGCTCGCTTGCGGATATCTGAAGCCCCATCAAAGCCCCTGATGTACCAACCAAGATGTTTTCTCATCTGGAGCATAGCATTTTGCTCTCCAGCAAAATCGACATATCTTTTGGTCTGCAGCTTAAGGACTCTAATCCTTTCCTCCATTGAGATTGCATAGTTATGCCTGTCTTTAATTTCTTTAAATATCCATGGGTTTCCTAGTGTGGCTCTGCCAATCATGATCCCTGCTAGCGGAGAATCCTCTAGTCGTTGGTATACTATTTCCCATGAATTGATATCGCCATTACCAATCACGGGAATCTGCACTGAATCTGCGATCTCGTTAATTGCCTTCCAATCCGATTCTCCTCTATAGCCTTGCTTGGTAGTTCGACCATGTACAGCCACAGCGTCTATACCAATTCTCTCTAAATTCTGTACGAATTCTAATATTTCGTATTTGTCCCAGCCAAGCCGCAACTTTACTGATAATGGTCCTTTGTAGTTGTCTCTAATCTTCTCAATTATCCTAGTGGCTTTGTCTAGATTTCGTAGTAAAGCTGATCCACATTCATTACCAGTAATTTTAGGGGCAGGACATCCCATATTTATATCTATTCCAGCAGGTTCTAAGGCTTTCTGAGCCATGTTTGCTGCTCGTGAGAGTAAATCCCCATCATAGCCAAATATTTGCAGTATAAGCGGTTTTTCTTGTGGTAAAAAAGTAGCAATATTTAAGGTTTTCTCGGGATTATGAATGATGGCGTTGCTAGAGAGCATGGGTGTATAGACAATATCAGCTCCCATCTCGCCACAAATCGAACGAAATGGCATAGTCGTAATATTTGCCATCGGCGCTAAGGCGATAATTGGCTTATCTTGTGATTTCCAGGAAAACATCATTAAACTTTTTTAGTTATAGGGCCCTTAGGCGTGTCTTCAACTTCAAACCCAAGAGATTGAATCTCTGCTCGTAACTTGTCTGAAAGTTCCCAATCCCTCTTTGCTCTAGATCTTTCTCTTTCATCAATTAGCTTGGCAACCTCCCAAGGAATTTCTGCTTGTTTGATTCGATCTAGCTCTAATCCCATAAACCTATCCAGATCCAAAATGAATTTGTAGACCTCGGGTCCATAGGCTTGGGCTATATTTATTCTTTTAATGTAATCAAATAATACCGAAATAGCTTTTGGAGTATTCAAATCATCATTAAGTGCATTTTCAAATGCCGCTCTTGTATCTTGGTAATTTATGTCTTGAGTGCTTTCTGTTTCGATATTTTTTAAAACAAAATCACGAAGGTTGTTTAGTGTATTCTGAGCCTGTTCAATGGATTCCCTAGTGAAGTTAAGTCTCTCTCGGTAATGGCTCATAAGGGCGAGCATCCTTAGAGCTAGAGGCTCTACCCCAAACCCATCTAAGTCTTTGAGTTTATAAAAATTATTAAGAGATTTTCCCATCCTTTGACCGTCAATCATGAGGTGCTCGCAATGGAACCAATAATTAACAAATTTTTTTCCGGTATATGATTCACTTTGCGCAATTTCGTTTTCGTGATGAGGAAAGATTAGGTCAACTCCACCTGCATGGATGTCTAGTGTATCTCCCAGATATTTTGTGCTCATGGCAGAACATTCAATGTGCCAGCCTGGCCTACCTTTGCCAAATGGTGTATCCCAACCTGGCTCGCCTTCCTTGTAGGCCTTCCATAGAACAAAATCCTGAGCATTTTCCTTATCGTATTCATCCTGGGAAACCCTGGCCCCCTCTTTAATCCCCGTCAAATCTACTCCTGAAAGTTTTCCGTACCCCTTAATCCTTTTGACTGATAAATACACAGAGCCATCATCTGACTTGTAGGCGATTCCATTATCAAGAAGTTTTTGAACTATATCAATCATTCGTTCGATAACCTCATTGTCTGTTGCGTGTGGCATCTTCTCCGGAATCTCTATATTTAGTTTTTTAAGATCTTCCAGGAAAAGCTTTTCATATTTTTGAGTAACATTTTTGATCGGGGTTTTTTCTTCTAATGATTTTTTGATGGTCTTGTCGTCAATGTCAGTGATATTCATTACTTCTTCTATCTTATAGCCAGAATATCTGAGCCATCTTCTCAGAAAATCAGTGTTTATATAGGTACGAAGGTTTCCAATATGTGCATAATCATAAACAGTCGGGCCACAAACATATATTTTTACCTTGTTTTTTGTTTGTGGAATAAATTCTTCTTTATTCTTTGTCAAAGTATTATATATTATCACTTCAAATAACCACCTGACTGGATTTTAAATAGCTTTGAGTATATGCCTTCTTTTTTTAGTAATTGATTATGTGTATCCATCTCTGATATTTTACCTTTATCTAAGACGACAATCAAATCGGCTCTCATAACTGTAGAAAGTCGATGAGCAATTATAATAGTAGTTCGACCCTTTATTAGCTTACAAAGAGCATCTTGTATTAGCTTCTCGCTTTCTGAATCAAGGCTAGAGGTTGCCTCGTCCAAAATAAGGATAGGTGGGTTTTTTAGTATAGCTCTTGCTATATTAATTCTTTGTTGTTCACCACCAGACAATTTGACTCCTCTTTCTCCAACGATTGTGTCGTAACCTTGTGGTAGTTTCATAATAAATTCGTGTGCGTTAGCCATCTTGGCAGCTCTTACTACATCTTCTTTTTTGACCCCCATGTTACCGTACGAGATGTTATTCAAGGCAGTATCATTAAAAAGGGATGAATCTTGCATGACTACACCTATATTCTCACGTAACGATTTCTGTGTAATGCTTTTTATATTTTGACCGTCAATAGAGATGTCACCGCTGTTTGGATCATAGAAACGTAACAATAACTTAATAATCGTTGACTTTCCTACCCCGCTCTTGCCGACAAATGCGATTGATTTATTATTTGGTATTGTAAAACATAGGTTTTTTAAGATTATATTGTCAGCACCATCATATCCAAAACTTAAATCATTTATAGCAATCTCTCCCTTAGTAACTTTTAACTTTTTTGCTTTTGCAGTATCCGTTATCTCAGGCAGTGTATCAAGGATCTCAAATGTTCTCTTGACGCTCCTCAAGTTTTTTTGCATTCGATCAACCACACGAGTTAGATACCACAGGGGAGAGAAAGATCTGTTAGTGTATGCCCACGCCAAAGAAAATCCTCCTAAGGATATCTTTCCGTTCAGAACCCAATAGACACCAAATCCTAATATCAATATTTGAGCTGTATTAACGACTGTGTACCGACATAGATTCATTACTACCCATGTGTAAGAACGCTTAATCGAATTTTCTTGTGATATGTCCAATTGTTTTTTTAGATCTCGTGCATGCTTGATTTCAGTAACAAATGATTTTACAGTTTTTATGTTTACAAATGTCTCAATTACGATTGAGGAGGACGTTTCTTCTGAAGTACGATAGTTGTCTTGATATTTATTAAGTTTTTTCATGAAAACAAGGCTGATGGATACAAACACAGGAACGCCAATAATTATAATCATTCCAAAAACCACGTTAACACGAAGTAAGAAGTATATTGCAACCAATATATATATTATCTGTGGAAGTATCTCATAATAGAGTCCCTCGGCTGTATCTAAAAGTTCTTCAGTCCCCCTATCGGCTCTTTCCTTTATTTTGCCTGCAGGATTTTTTTCAAAAAAACTTAATGAAAGTGTTGTAACATGATTAAAAACGCTACTAATTAGATTAGTCCTTGTTTTGTTATACCAAATACTGCCGATATAATTATCTAGTTGATTAAATAGCGCTTGGCAGGTAATAACTGTTGCAAACAAAATCATATATAGCCAATACTGATTAGAGAGCTGATCAAAAGGAATCCCGTCTTTGATTTGCCTTTCAATAAGATCAAAAAATAGTTTAATGATTTGTGGTTGGATCAAATCAAACGATGTTGCTACCAACAATATTGCTACCAAAAAAAATGTTAGCTTTCTGTAGCAGCTAGCTAATATTACAACACGCCAAAAATTCTGCACTCTACTCCTTATATATTTGTAGTTATTTTACTATCATTAAGCCAAAAATTGAATCAAATTATTAGATTAGTAATCTCGTCTGCCCTCGATCGATCTCGTTAATGTTACTTCGTCAGCATATTCTAGGTCTCCTCCTACCGGAAGACCGCGAGCTATTCGGGTGATCTGGATTCCAAGAGGTTGAATCAATCGTTGTAGATACAAGGCCGTCGTTTCACCTTCCAGATTAGGGTTTGTCGCCAAGATTACCTCGCTAATATTATCGTTTTTTAGCCTAGCGAGTAGTTCCTTGATAAATAGATCATCGGGTCCCACTCCCTCGACTGGAGAAATAATACCTCCCAATACATGATAGACACCCCTAAAACCTGTTTTTTCAAAGGCGACAACATCGAGTGGTTCACTTACAACACAGATAATACTATTGTCTCTGTTCTGATCTTCACAAACTCGACAAATAATTTCGTCTGTAAAATTGCAACAAACCGAACAGTATTTAATTTCTTTCTTTAAATTTAGAACTGCCCTTCCTAGCCGCTCTAGATTATCCTCTGAGCCACGCAAAAGATAGAAAGTTAATCTCTGGGCTGTCTTGGGTCCAACTCCAGGCAACTTTGCTAGTTCATCTATAAGATCCTGAATACTTTTTGGAATTACATTCATCTAGTGGTCCTACATTCCAGGGAAGCCACCAAATCCACCCATATCCTTCATTAGATTAGCAGCGACGTCTTGTGATCTTTTGATAGCACTCTCTATAGCAGTTTTAATGTCTTTTTCTAAGACATCTAATTTATCAATATCAACGTCATCTTCATTGATGCTTACTTTTTGGATTTTTTGTTCACCATTGATGACGATAGTTATCGCTCCAGATTCAACCGTAATTACCTCTTCCTTAAGTTTTTTTTGTATTTGTCGTGCTTTCTTTACGAAATCTAACTGTTCCTTTGCTTTTCCGAACATTGTTACCCCTTTCTTTATCAGTGTCTATACTATAATATTGTTCTTCGTATTTCAAGCTAATTGAGCTTATAAATCAGGATTGATCCGCCGATATTTGCAACTGGCTTTACTGAATCAAGCCACGAGTAGTCCATGCCATTGTTGGCGGTCTTTTTAAGTCGTGAGTTTTGGAAAAAAGTGGCACTTAGGGCAAAATAACCTTGCGGTTTACCATTTTGGACATGCCACTCAATCGCCTTGTCACCTAGATAATATTTAGCGGGAAAGGCTCCTGGGAAAACATCGACATAAATCTTGTCTACGTTATTATTATTGGTCCAGTCATTGAGTCGTCTGATATCTTGGCCCCAGTCTGTATTTGAATCAGTTAGATATTTATAACCATTTTTGTAACTGCCTATAAACTCATTATAATATGCTAGGTAATGTGGGAATATTAAAATAGCCTCAGCGATATACCAGAGAGTAAGCAGAATAATAAGTGAAGGTAGAAAAGTAATCTTTTTTCTCAGGGCTTTGTAATCCACAAGGCCTGCTAGTCTTGCCAAAAATATGAATATAAAAGCATAGACTGGCAACATATACCTTATTCCAAGGTTTATCTTTCCCTGCATACCCATAATCATTAAAACAACTGGAATTATCCAGAGGTATGCTTCAGTGAACCAGTCTTTTCTATTTAGTCTTTTCCAGAAGATAATCACCAGAAGGAAGAAAGCAAATATAGGTATAGGAGTCTTCAAGGCAAATGTGACAGGATAATAGTACCACCAACCATGATTTGACACTTTGCCCAGTAGGAATGCGTCATGCCCCCCCTCTACATGGCCCGTAACCATGAAAAAACCTAGGAACCATTGAGCCAAGGGTTTTGTCAAAGCATGATCAGAAAGAGGTAGCAGGACATTTTTTGCTTGCTTGGCTAGGCCATTATCGCCAGGCAAGGATTCATAGATTAATTTTTGCTGTACCGCAGAGGGCATATTTATTGTGTGGGGGATATAAAACAACCACATCGTGAAAATGCCGATCAGCCCAATGATCAAGAACGAAACAAGTCCAGACAAAAATCTCTTGCCAATCTTTTTGTCGTTAATCTCTGCCAGAAAAGACCTCTCTTCCCCGTCTCCTTTCCTTACTAGCATCAATATAAATACAATAACAAAAGTGGGAGCGAGTATGGCTGCAGAGAATTTGGTAACAAGCGTCAGTCCAAAGCCGAGTCCTGCAAAAAGCAAATGTATTTTTGTTGGATATTTTATATATTTATAGAGAAGATACATTGCTAAAAATAAAGCAAACGAGATACCGAGATCTGTAGTTACAAACCTGGAATGGGCGATAATATTAGTATTGAAAACGTATAAGATTAGGGCAAAAATGCCTGCCTTTTTGCCAAAGAGCTCTGTTGCCCAACGATAAACAAAATAGCCGAAAAGCAGCGATAATAACATTATGGGTATTTTGGCTAAAAGAATAAGTGTATTTGGATCGTTCCCAAACCTATAAATGAAATCCCAACCGATCTCCCATTGATTATTTACTACGGGTGAGTTGGATCTCCAATAATCATAAGGAAATTTAGCTCCCCAGAGGACCAGCGGTATTGCAGATAAATCCTTGATTAGGGGCGGGTGTTCGGGATTTAGCCTGTAGTCACCTGTTGTTACATAAGAAAACCCAGATGGTATGTGGGCGATCTCGTCAACAATTGGAGAATCGTTCCTGACTGAAAAAAACATTAGTACAAACATAACTACTAACAAACCAATAACAATAATCTTACTTAAATTTCTTTTAAATAGATTCACAGCCACTCCTTATATTTATTTCCAATTCAGTATAACTTCATCGTATAAATCACCTACTTTATTTCTGGCATTGTTTTCACTATATTTGCCCCCAATCAGATTTGATTGAACTTTAAAAATATCTTTAAATGAGTTTAGGGAATCCTTGATTGGATCAACGGTAGCCCCTTCCGCAACATCATACCATTCTACTGGGATCTCAATGGTCTTAAATTTGTATTTTTGAGCAATGGCCAAATATTCAGTGTCAAAACCAAAACCGTAAACAACCTGTAAACGAGCTATAAATTTTGCAATAGATGTTTTATAAAGTTTGAAGCCGCATCTTTGGTCAATATAGCTTTGGTTCAATAAAACAGCAAAAGCAAGATTGCCACCCCTGCTAATAAATTGTCTTAAACGTCCCTGTTTTCCTTTGGCCATGTAGTCTTTTGAGTGCCCAATGATAAGTACTTCTATCAGGCTTTTTATTCCATGGATTACGGCCTTAAAATAATTTGACTGATACGGATGAGGTTCCTTTATATACCGTGATCCCATTATTATTTGGTATTCGTTTACATAGGGCAACAGCTTGTCTACTTCAGATATTTTTGTTGAGCTATCGGCATCCATAAACAGCAAGAATTTACCCTTAGAAGCGAGGATGCCATCTTGTACGGCCTGCCCCTTACCTTTTCTGTTGTCTCTAGGCTCCGTATACTCTAGATGCTCTATTTGCTGTGAATATTTTTTTGCAATAGCAAGTGATTGATCCGTACTGTGTGAATCGGCTAGTATAACCTGGGTTTTAAAATTCTTCGTACTTGTGTAGTCAAGGATTTGTTTTATAGTCTCTTCGAGCCGTTTCTCCTCGTTCTTGAATGGCACAATAATTGATAAATATATATTTTCTTTATTCATCGATCTCCAAATCTATTTTTTGTAATCAAACGTATTAGTAAATTGGTTCTGAACAAAACTATTACCGCTCCATGCATAAAATATCTTCTCATAACTATAAAATACGGTCAGAAAAATGAAAATCGAGAGAAGCATTGTTAACACAAACCTAGCATTTTTATTAAATGGAAAAGTTTTGAACCAAGCGGTCAACAGGTAGTCAAGTATCACCGATGCCAAAATTAGTGTTATCGGAATAATTAGTATAAAGATATCTAGATTCTGCAATCTAAGGAGCGCCATAATAAAGGTTGAAATTAATAGCAACATTGTCAGAAAAAAATATTTTCTTCTCCCTAAGTGAAAAATGGTGTAAATAAGTCCACAAACAAATGTTATAGCCAGAAATGGGCTTAGAATGGGCTCTAGTCCGACATTGATCGATCCAATGTAATTCGATTGATATATTAATGAACTCCAGATATTTCCAAAATTCATTAAGTAATTTCCAACTGACCCGGGATTAAAATAATTTATTATAGTGGCAATGTTTCTGGGAAGTAAATATAAAAATGGGAGAGCTGTTAAAAGAAAAGCAACGATAAAGGCTAAATAATTTTTCCAGTATGCACTTAGGATAAATTTATTCTTATTGAAGAAAAAAACAAATGAAATAGTCAAAACTAAGGGAATAAGTAGAAAAATTTGGTTCACATAAAATGATAAACCCGCCAGAAAGCCAGTCAGTACAAACCAATAGACTTTGTTCTCCCTCAACGAGATGGTTGTTGATAACAAAAGAGTTATTAGCATTAAAGGAATGAAGATATCAGGATTAATGGTCCTTGTTAATATAATATGCAGAAAATCAACAGAGAAAAAAAGAACTGCTAGAAGGGCGATCTTCCTATTCAGCCACATTTTAACAAAAAAATAAAATAGGCCGACCGTCGCAATACTAATACATACTTGAACTATTTTGATCGCCAAAATATTAAATAGCGTGATCCTGGAAACAATCGCTATCAAATACAAATAAAGCAAATCAAAATATTGATCTGGGAAAGGTATAAAGCCGTTCTTTATCAGCTTGTTTGCCTGCCTCAATAACTCAGTTTCAGAGGTAGAAAGCGCAGAGGGAACCGAGCCTAGGTGAATAACTCTAAAGAGAAGCGCAAAGAGCATTATCAGCAAGAAGACGATCTGATTTTGATACTTTACAATGAAAACTCGAAGTTTGACTATCATAGTATTAACTTAGCTGCCAAAAACCCAAAACTTGTATAAAATAAAGTTCCAGATTAAAGAAAAAATGATTGCACAAAATTTAGCAAAATTATCAGTTACAAATGAATCGGAGAAGATTTTTAATGGTTTAATGAGTCTCACAAGCTTAAGCACAGACTTGCCTGGCCACATAATTCTATTGGTTAAAAGCCAGACTATTCCATTGTGAATAACATATATACCTATAACCGTCGACAAAAAAAACTTTATCAGCTCTAAACCACTCCCATTACTTGAGTTGCCAAAAGTCCAATAGCGATTCAAGATATAGCTATTCACCATTGCTATAGAACTGGAAATATAGCTAGCTAGGGTAGCGCTGATTTTTTTAGATCGTCGGAAGATATTAAAAAAAACTAAGTCAACTAAAGTGTTGACCACCCCGACTATTACAAATTTTGAAACCTGGAAACCCAGAGCGTTCATGACTTCCTCTTGATATATTTACATTATATATAACTTTTGTGCCCAAGGACAAGGAATTTAGATTAATGACTCTCTCTTTTTATCCACTGTACTAAATTTCATCTGTTCAGGCTTGAAATGAAGTTCGATCTGACCTGTTGGACCATTCCTGTGTTTTTTTATCAATATATCTGCCACGTTTTTTCTCTCTGTTTCTTGCTCGTAGTAATCCTCTCGATATATAAACATTACCACATCAGCGTCTTGCTCGATTGAACCCGATTCTCTCAAGTCGGCGAGCTGTGGAATCCGAGATGGCCTGTTCTCAACAGCCCTTGATAGCTGAGAAAGTGCTAAAACCGGGAGATTTAACTCCCTGGATAGGCCTTTTAGAGACCTAGAAATATCTGAGACTTCTTCAACCCTGTTTGAAGAGTTATTGCCCTGGATAAGCTGAATATAGTCAACCACTACTAAGCCAAGACCATGTTCTGCTTGTAGTCGTCGAGCCTTTGTTCTCATCTCCAAGACATTAACTCCGCTCGAATCATCAATCCATAGAGGTGCCTCTGCCAATGTGGCCATCGCTTGTCCTATTCTGGGGAAGTCATCGTCGTCTAAGTTACCAGTTCTGAGCTTCCATGAATCAATTCGAGCTTCATTACAAATCAAACGATCAACAAGCTGTTCTTTGCTCATTTCTAGAGAAAAAATTAAAACTGGGATTCCTTCAGCCGTAGCAACGCTTTGGGCAATGTTCAGCGCAAGGCTGGTTTTTCCCATCGAAGGCCTGGCTGCAAGTATAATTAAATCTGAAGGCTGGAAGCCAGCCAAAAGGTTATCTAGGTCTCTAAATCCTGTTGGAACACCACGAATCGTGCCCTTGTCCTTATGCAACTCATCAATCCGGTCAAAACTTTCGGTCAAGATATCCTTTATAGGAATAAAATCTTCTTTAAGGTGTTTCTGTGAAACCTTGAAAACCTTCTGTTCTGCTTTGTCGAGAATTTGGGTGATTTCTTCCTTTTCCTCCATAGCCAGATTATTAATCTCGTTTGCGGCTTTTATTAGTCTTCGAAGGGTCGCCTTGTCAGAAACAATTTTTCCATAATTTACGACGTGTGCAGCTGTTGGGACTGAGCTTGCCAAAGTTGCTATATAGCTACTTCCACCGACCATATCTAGCTTTTTGTTATTTTCTAGTCGACTTGTTAAGGTGACAACATCAATTGGTTCTCTTTTCTCGTAAAGTTGGAGCATTGCTTTATATATTTCGCTATGTGAATCCTTATAAAAGTCGACCTCGGAGACGAGGTCAGCCACTTTTACAATCGCTTCTTTATCTAAAAGAATTGCTCCCAGTAAAGATATCTCGGCTTCCACATTTTGAGGTGGAATGTTTATTTTTTCTTCAATCATAAAGACCCTTTCCCCTCAACCTTTACTCAACTACTTCTCCGCCAAATATCTCCAATGCATCCTCCAACAGATCGTCGTTAACCACAATTTTTTCTGATTTATTATTTGTTTTGATAAAACATTTAATTTGCATATTTTGCCCATAAATCTTATTTATAGCGGCTTCGACAATTTGTCTGTTTTTTGTATCTTCAATGCGCTCTTTATGAAATTTGTATGGAAAGTACAAACATAGCTGTCCATCATTTATCTCAGGATCACAAACCTTCAAAAAAGCATGTATTGAGTTATTGTGTGATTTAATTTCCATGAGAAGCTGTTGCCACGTTGCATTTACATTCATAATCTTTTTAGAGGTACTCTGAGGAGGTGGAATTATCTTAGATTCTTTTAATTTGTTTTGGTCAAAATCTTCTAGCTTCTCTAGTGACTGATTATTGATTGATTTGGATTTTTTATATTGTCGCTCTCGGCAAATCTTGATAGTGACTACCTCGAGTCCCAGGTAGGGCAAAGAAGCATTCTTGTAAAGTTGTTCGTGCGAAACAAGCAAATCGATCATTCCTATTAATTGATCTTCGTCGAGTTCCAGATTAGTACCTTTGATAGTATTTATAAATTCCTTAGAAAACTCAACTGTATTCATTCCAGCATATCGTAATAAAAGAATTTTATGGAGCGCATCAATAAGTTTTTTGCTAAACATTCGAGCGTCTTGTCCCTCTTCATCTATTTGGCAAATAATCTTTAAGGCAGTATCGAGTTTTCCCTGGAAAAGAGCCGCTAGAAAATCTTCAATTTTAGAATTATCAGACAGGCCAATTATGTTTGACACCTCTTCTAGCGTTAGAGTTTCCTTTTTGTGTGATGATAACTGGTCTAGGAGTGAGATTGCGTCTCTGAATCCACCCTCGCTATGACGAGCAACGAGCTCAAGAGCGTCGGTGGCAATATCAATATCTTCTTCTTTGGCAATGAATGAGATATGTTTCACAAGTGTCTTCTGGTCAATTTTTTTGAAATCAAACCTTTGACATCTAGAAATTATAGTTGAAGGAATTTTATTAATCTCAGTTGTTGCCAATATATATATTGTATGTTTGGGGGGCTCCTCTAAGCTTTTTAGTAAAGCATTAAAAGAAGATTTTGAAAGCATGTGAGCTTCATCGATAATATAAACTTTATAATCCAGGCTAACTGGCGCAAAATTGGCTCTTTCAATGATTACTTCTCTAATATTATCAACCTGGGTGTGTGAGGCGGCATCAATTTCGATGATGTCCAAGGATTTATTATCAGTAATTGACAAACAATTTTTACAGCTATTATCTGGATTTCCTGATTTATTATTTAGACAATTTATGGCTTTAGCAAATATTCTTGCGGCCGAGGTTTTACCAGTACCTCTTGGTCCACAAAAAATATATGCATGTGAAAAGGAACCATTTGAGATAGAGTTCTTTAGTGTCTTTATCACATATTCTTGCCCAAATATTTCATCAAATGTTTTTGGACGATACTGGCGATACAGTGCAATTTGTGTCATATAGCCTCTCTTTGTGTATTTTATGCTTTTATTGGCCACATTTTAAGTACAAAATGAGCTAATTTGGGGGATATCAGCTCATTAAGAGTGGAAAACCTGTGTATTGGCTAGATTTCTAGTTCTTTTACACCATCATCATTAGTGGCTGTTTGGGCAGTATTGGGTTTGATATCATTAATGCTTGTTTTAAGCCCACTTATAATATTTTCATCCTTGTTTTGGTTTGTTGCTGTCTGTTCTGGATAGACAATCGTGGGTGAATCATCGTTGCTTTGATTTGGGACTATTGCTTGCTCTGTTTCCTTTGAATCGCTTTCAGGCTCAGGCTTAGATTCAATGGTCGGAACCGTCTCTGAAGAACTTGGTTCGACTGGCTCGGTCTTAACCTCGGTACTTACAGGGGTCTGATTGCTGGGCAATTCATCAGCGTTTGGATTTGCCAATGATCCCTTTTTGACTATGTTGTCAATTGCTGCCCAACTGCTATCGTGTTCTTTTGGAATAATGATAGTAACTTGGTCCCCAGGCTCACCTTTGTAATATGTCACACTTGCTTGCAGGACCTTAAAGGCTTTGCCTTCGGAATTTACGTATAGAATGCCATCACCATAAACCAATGTCCCGAGAGATTTTCTTCTTTCGGCGGGTTTAATTTGTTTAAAGATGAAGCTTCCGTTCTCTGCAATGGTCAATTTTAGTATATCACCTTCTACTAATTTAGATTTGGAGGCATAATTCGCTGGCACTGGGTATTCTTTGCCATCAGCTCCATGCATATATTCGCCCATATATGTGCCTTCAACCACTTTGCCTTCATCTGTTACATCTAAATGTTTAGCTTTTTTAACGGGGTCGATAGGTTTCAATTCTTTTTGACCAAGTGCGGCTCGCAAAAGCATCCTTGCCGAATGAACATCAGCTTCTGCCGCATCTAAGAGTTTCTGTATTTTTTCTAATTCATAATCCATCTGGAGTCTCCTTTTGTTTTTGTGTTTAATTATATTCTATCACAAAGAAAAACATTATAAACTATTTTTCAAAATCCAGCAAAAACTTTGTTTTAAATTTGTTAAATTGGCCAAGATTAATTGCTAGACGAACATCTTCCATAAGTTTCATTAGAAATCTGAGATTGTGGATTGTTGTAAGTCGCATTCCTAGAATCTCTCGTTCACGTAGTAAGTGAGCTATATAGGCCCTTGTGAAATGCTTGCACGCGTAGCAATCGCAGTCAATTTCTATCGGTTGGAAATCATTTGAGAAGCCTGAATTATTTAGATTTAGTTTTCCACTTCTAGACCAAACTGTTCCATTTCGAGCTATTCTTGTTGCTAAAACACAATCAAACATATCAATTCCGCGCTCTACACCACTCAATAAATCTTCTGGAGCACCAACCCCCATTAAGTATCGAGGTTTTTCTATTGGCAGAAAAGGCTTCAAAACATCGAGAGTGTGCTTCATTTGCAGTTTACTTTCACCGACCGACAAACCGCCAATGGCTGTTCCGTCAAAATCTAGGTTGCTAAAATAATTAGCTGATTTTATACGTAAATCATCAAAAGTGACTCCTTGAATAATACCAAAAATAGCTTGATATTCTCCCTGTGTAGACTGACGCTTGTTGCAAATATGGGCACTAAGGCAACGCTCAGCCCAGTCGTGCGTTCGATTCATTGCCTCCTCTGCGTATTGATGATTGACACTATGGCTTGCACATTCATCCAAACACATAATGATATCTGCACCTATATCTTCTTGCATTTTGACCACCTCTTCGGGTGAAAAAAAATGCTTAGAGCCATCAAGGTGAGAACGAAATTCCACGCCGGCATCCATTATTTTTACGAGATTGTTTTTATTCTTATTACCAACGCCAAGAGAAAATACTTGGTAGCCTCCAGAATCAGTTAAAATTGGTCCGTGCCAATTCATAAAATTGTGGATTCCTCCAGCATTCTTGATAACTTCAGTACCTGGCCTTAGATAGAGGTGATAGTTATTAGCCAAAATTATTCGTGCACCAAGATCATCTATTTCTTCTGGCGTCGCTGTTTTTACTGTTGCAGAAGTTCCAACGGGCATAAATACGGGCGTATCAATCACTCCATGAGGCGTTGATATCTTGCCGAGTCTGGCTCCCTGGTCAGTTTTGTTTAATTGGAAAGTGAATTTACTCATTGATTAGATATTATAGTATTAAATATGGATATATTGAAGACGAATAAACTAAATAAAATGGAGCCCTAGAAAGGCTCCATTTATAGTTACAATTAGCGATTATCAATTACTGAAGCTCAACAGTTGCTCCGGCGGCTACTAGTTTTTCCTTGGCCGCTTCAGCTTCTTCCTTTTTGACATTTTCCTTTACTGCAATCGGTGCACCTTCGGCCATATCTTTTGCTTCCTTTAGGCCTAAATCAGGTAACACTTCACGAATTGCCTTGATAACACCAATTTTATTGCTACCAGCAGAAGTCAAAACAATATTGTAAGCACTTTTTTCTTCTTCTTCTGGAACAGAACCTCCAGCGGCTGGTACAGATCCTGCTGCGGCCACAGGAGCCGATGCACTAACTCCAAATCTTACCTCGAGCTCTTTTACTAATTCAGAAAGCTCAATTACGCTAAGCTCCTCAATTTGTTTAATTAGATCCTTGAACTTTCCTGAGGGTTCAGGCTTTTCATCTTTTTTTATTTCTTCAACGACCTTCTCTGCCTTCTCGACTGCTTCCTCAGCTACCGCTATTTCTTCCTTAGCATCTTCAATCGCTTCGGCTGCTTCCTCAACCACTTCTTCTACTTCTTTTTTTTCTTCGTCAGGCATATCTCTCCTTCTTGGCTAAATAGCCAATCCGCTCTACAATTTAGCGGACAATAATTATTAATTAATCCTCTGTTCCTTATACGCGCTTAAAACATTTATCAAACCCCTTAGATTCCCAGACATTACATTTACCAACCCAGACATTGGAGCAGCAATTGAGCCAACAACTCTTGCATAAAGCTCCTCTCTACTTGGCAGCATCGCTAATGATTTAACTGAAAATGGATTTATTTCTTTCCCTTCTAGAATTCCACCCAAAATTTCAAGATTTTCATTTTTTTTACTAAATTGATAGGTAACTTTTGCCGGGGCAACCTCATCATCATAACTAAATGCGGCAGCGATTGGATGGCCCTCAAACTCATCGGTGTTGATTGTAAGACCTGCTTCTTTGATTGCTATCTTAAATAAAGTGTTTTTTATAATCTTATAATCTACACCATATTCTCTTAGATCATTTCTTATCGTGTCAATGTCCTCTACAGTTAGGCCGCGATAATCCGTGAAAACTACCGATTTAGATTTTCTAAGTTTTTCTGCTAGATCTGATATTAGTATAATTTTTTTATCTTTTGATATCGCCATTGCTCTCCTCTGTTTACGTCAAATATATTTTACTCTACAAAAAAATTCGGACTTTGCCGAAGATTTTAAAAGCAACTTTATTGCTCCTCGGTAGCTATTTATGGCGTAGGCCCGCTACTGTCTTCGGAATAATTTTTTACATCAATAATGATAACAAAATATTTCTGAGCAGTCAATAATATATTCCGGTCGAGTACATCGGTAACAACTTCTGTTGTTTTCTTAAAGTATCTTCAAGATACTCAATAGGGGTCATATAGTCAAGGGTCACGTGCGGTCTGACAAAGTTGTAT
>Ga0194039_1000173_pt1 | contig 41683 bp, 34 predicted proteins | sample JunL228m_MetaG_FD_148679 | JGI IMG/M metagenome (GOLD analysis project Ga0194039, IMG submission 148679) | Anoxic zone freshwater microbial communities from boreal shield lake in IISD Experimental Lakes Area, Ontario, Canada - Jun2016-L227-8m | ecosystem: Environmental > Aquatic > Freshwater >...
GGCTCCGGCGTGGCGGCCAGGCACTCCCCGGATCCCGAAGAAAAAAAACCGGCCGCCACGCCGTAGCCAAAGAAATCCCCGGAGCCCTCCGGAACGGCGGACTATATCCTGTTGCCAGGCGAAGATCCCAACCGTCCGTCCAAGCCCACTCCCAAGTCCGCTCTCAGCCCCGCCCAAATTCCTGCGGGAACTCCTGCGGGAACTCCGGCAGGCAGGCCGCCGGACGCCCCGATCCTCGTGGAGAAATCCGGACTCGAAAAAGACCAGGGCATCGAGCCCGCCCCCCAATTCGATTTCGGAGGTCTCTTCAAGCGCTACCGCTACCTCACCCCGGCGGTCCGCCGCGCGATCGACAGCGCCCGCATCCAGCGCGGACGTTGGAAATACATCATCATCCACAACAGCGGCACCCGCCAGGGGAACGCCCGGATCTTCGATGTCTACCATCGCAGAGTCCGGAAAATGCAGAACGGACTCGCCTATCACTTCGTCATCGGAAACGGAAACTCCTCGGGCAACGGGGAAATCGAAACCGGCGCCCGCTGGACGCGCCAGATCAATGGCGGCCACGTCGCCAGCGACTACCTCAACAATATCGCGCTCGGCATCTGCCTGGTCGGCGACCTCAACCGCGACAGCCCGACAAAACAACAGCTCGCCGCGCTCGATGAACTCGTCACATACCTCCGCAGCCGGGTCGGAAAAATCCATGGCAAGCAGGCGATCGTCGAGGGACACAAGGAAATCAACCCGAAGCCGACCGACTGCCCGGGCGACCGGTTCCCGCTCGGCTGGCTTCACCAAAAGTTCCGCTGACCTCCCCGGCGGCAGCTTCCATTGGGGTGCCGTCTTTGATGGACGGTGCGACAATGGATGTCACGGCCGTGACATCCATTGTGAAGTGCCATCTTGGCGTTGGGGCGGGCGATGCGGGTCGTGCCCGGCGTCTTGTTTATTGTTTTGCAGACGGAATTTATCCCCTTGCGGCGAGCCCCCTTTCTCCCTACTTTTCAGCCCTCAAACCCGCACGAACACCAACCAAAATCATCATGGCAGCATCCGCAATAGAAAAAATCCAAGCGATCCAGGACCGGGCGAACCGGGAGATCGAAGCGTTGAAATCCGAAGCCGTATCAGACGTTGTCAAAAGGCTTTCCGAGGCCAAGTCGGCGGTCGCGGACTTGGAGCGGCAATATGAAGAGCTGACAGGGAAGACGGTCAGGGGAGAAAAAGCTGCCGTCGGACGCAAGCGCCTGTCCAAAGAGCAGAAAGAGGCCCTCGTCATTACGGTGGGGGAAATTATCAAATCCGCGAATGGCGGCATCAGCATGGGAGACATCGTGAAGCGGGCCGGCGAGGCGGTCTCGGCAGTCCGTGAAGCGGTCCATCAAGTCAAGGGGATCAAGACGACAGGCAGCAAGGCGACAACGCTTTATCTGGTCAAGTAGCGGGCCCGCATTTTTTCCGGTTGCATCGGGAACTCTTTATGCCAAACGACCAGGAGCGAATCCGGGAGCTGCGGCAGGAGATCGAGCGGCACAACCGTCTTTATTACGTCGAAGCCCGGCCGTCGGTTTCCGACCACGAATACGACAGGCTCTACACCGAGCTGGCCGCCCTCGAAGCCCGGCACCCGGAGCTGGCCTCGCCCGACTCCCCGACCCAGCGCGTGGGCGGAGCCCCCATGGATGGCTTCGCCCGCATCGAGCACCTCCAGCCGATGCTCTCGCTCGAAAAGATTGACGGTGCCGAACACCCGGACGCCAAGGAAGAGCCGGATCGCGAAAAACGCAACCGGCAGCAGGACAAAAACACCCTGATGAGGCTTGTCGATTTTGACAAAACGATCCGCAAATCTCTCGGCCTCGACCGGGTGGAATACGTGATGGAGCCGAAGGTTGACGGGGTTTCGATCGGCGTCCATTACCATCATGGCCAACTCGCCCTCGGCGTCACGCGCGGCGACGGGCGGTTCGGCGACGACATCACCGCGAACCTGCGCACGGTGCGCGCGATCCCGCTGCGCCTGAACATGAAGAACCCGCCCCCGCTCCTCGAAGTGCGCGGGGAGGCCTACATCGCCACCAAAGATTTTGAGAAGTTCAACGCCGCGCTCGAAGCCGCGGGAGAAAAGGCGTTTCCGAACGCGCGTAACGCCACGGCCGGCACGCTCAAGCAGCTCGATCCGCGGCTCGTCGCGCGCAGGCCGGTGAGCGCCGTGTTCTATGCCGCCGGGGTCTGCGACGGGATCGCCTTTGACACGCATGCGGAGATGCTGGAGGCGCTCGCCTCGTTCGGCCTGCCGACCCAGCGCTGCTGGTGGCTTTGCAAGGACATCGGCGAAGTTCTCGCTCGATACCGCGACGAGGTCGTATCGAACTACGACGAAGCGCGCGACCTGCGCAGCCGGCTTCCCTACGAGATTGACGGCATCGTGCTCAAGGTGAACCGGCTCGCCGACTGGACGCGGATCCCCTCGAAGGCGCGCGCGCCCGGCCACGCCATCGTCCACAAACCCATCCCGTGGATCACCCCCGCCGAAACCATCCTGCGCGGCATCACGATTCAAGTCGGACGCACGGGCGTGCTGACTCCCGTGGCCGAGCTCGAGCCGGTCTTCGTCCAAGGCTCGACCGTCTCCCGCGCCACCCTTCACAACGAGGACGAAATCCGCCGGAAAGACATCCGCATCGGCGACTCCGTCGTGATCCGCAAGGCAGGAATGGTCATCCCCGAAGTCCTCGAGGCCGTGCTCTCGAAGCGCCCGAAGGACGCGGAGCCGTTTGATTTCCTCGCGTTCACCGGCGGAAAATGCCCTGCGTGCGGCGGGCCGGTCGCGAAGGAAAAAGTCTCCGCGGGAGATGGGGAGCAGGTCGCCTGGCGCTGCCAGAATGTCGCCGGATGCCCGGCGCAAAAAACCCGCCGCATCGAATACTTTGCCCAGCGCAAAGCCCTCGACATCGAGTCGCTCGGCGGGATCGTCGCGGAAAAACTCGTCGAGCGCGGGCTCGTGAACGAACCGCTCGATCTCTTCGAGCTCACCAAGGATCAGCTTGCGGCGCTCAACCTCGGCACCGCGGACGAGCCGCGCATCTTCGGCGCAAAAAACGCTGCCAAGGTCGTCGAGGCGCTCGAGCGCGCCCGCTCCCTCCCGCTCCACCGCTGGATCCACGCGCTCGCCATCTCGGATGTCGGCGAACAGACCGCCCTCGACCTCGCCGGATTTTTCGCCGACCTGCCAGCACTCGCCGGATCCCCGCTCCTGCGCGAGACCGCCAAGCTTGGTGAACTCAGGCAGATTTTTGACAGCAACAAAATCGGCAACAAGGAGACGGCGCTCCCGGAAGCCGAGAAAGCGGACCGCAAATCCCGTCAGGCAGAGGCGAAGGCGCTCGGAAATCCGATCGGAAAAAGCCTCGTCGCAGCCGGCTTCGCGCGCAGCAATGGACAGGATTGGAAGGCCCTGACTTTGGTGGGACCGGGCACAGCCAGGGCGATCGCCAACTGGGCGGACAGTGAAAACGGGCGGGGCGTCCTCCAGCGGATGTACGAACTCGGGATCGCGCCAAAAGGAAAATCGAAAGCCCCGGCGGGTAAAGCGGAACGGCGGGCTGACCCGCTTGCCGGCAAGTCCTTCGTCCTCACCGGCACCCTGCCCACCCTGAAGCGCGACGCGGCCGCGGCACTGATTCGCGAAGCCGGCGGCAGCGTCACGGCCACCGTGAGCAAAAACACCGATTGCCTGCTGGCCGGAGAAAACGCGGGCTCGAAACTCGACAGGGCCCTCGAACTTGGCGTGAGAGTTCTTTCGGAAAAAGAATTCTTGGAACTCCTGGAAACGGAACCGCTCCGGGAGCCCGTCCAAGCATCGCTGCTTTGATCCCGAAAACCGCGTTTGCGAAACCGGCAGCGCCCGCGAGCCATCGAAACGCTGGCGCCCCGCCCTGACAGGCAGGGGATGGCCCGCCGGGTCGAAGGATCCGAATGCCGGACAAAAAACTTTTTGGAAATAAATTGAACGAGCCCCCCCCGGACGGGTCAAATCATTTGGTTAAGGCAGCAATTCGGGCCACTGCGGATCAGTTTCTTTTGTTTTTCTGATCAACACCGCAGGTGGCCCGAATCTTTTTTCCCCCCAAGAGGGCCCGGCGACGAATTGACGGGGCATGGGAGGGCGGTCATTTTTCCGCAACTATTCGGAAGCCGGCGTGTTGCATCCACCGTCAACACCATCAAGCCATGAAAACCAGACTTCTGATTCCATTGATCGTCACCTGCACTCCGATGCTGTTCGCCCAGTCTCCCGGAGGAACGAATTGCCCGCCGGGCCCACCCCAGGACGGCGGCCAGATGCGCGAGAAGATGAAGGATAACCTTCCGCCCGAGCTGCGCGAGCGGTTCGAGGCGGCCCGCGCGAAGGCGATGCAGGATCCGGCGGTTCAGGAGTTGAAAAAGAAAGCCGACGCGAGCGCCGATGAGTTCCGCAAAGCGATGCGGGCGGCGATGATGAAAGCGGATCCTGGCCTGGCGGAGATCATGAAGGCACAGATGGAAAAGTCCCGCGGCGGGAAGGACGGCAAGCGGGGCGAGCCGCCCGGGTTCGCCAACCTCAGCGAGGGCGACCGCCAAAAACTGAAGGCCGCACACGAGAAGGCCATGAGCGATCCGGCCGTTGTGGCCGCTGAAGCGAAAAAGGCGGAGGCCAAGACGCCCGAGGAACGCCACGCCGCGATGGGGGAATTCCACCAGGCGATGAAGGCGGCCCTCCTCAAAGCCGACCCGACGATCGGCCCGATTCTCGACCAGCTCAAGCCGCCGCAGGGGCCGCTCCCCTCCAAACCCGGCGTGGAATCGGGAACCTGAGAATTTTTAAGGCAGCGCGCGGGCCAGCGCGAGGATATCGGCTTCGGCGTGTGCGGCGGAGAGCGTGATCCGGAGCCTCGCGGTTCCTTTGGCGACGGTCGGATAGCGGATCGCCGGAACGAGGAAGCCGGCATCGAGCAGGTTGGAGGATGCGCGCAGGGCCGCCGCCTCGTCGCCGATGATGACCGGCACGATCGCGCTGGCGGCGCACGGGATTTTCCGGGCCGAGCACAGGCCGCGGATGTTTTGCCAGAGCGACTCGACGAGTTGAGCTCCTTCCGTGGAGGCGAGGATTTTCAACGCGCTTTCCGCGGCGGCTGCAACCGGGGCCGGTGGGGCGGTCGAGTAGATGAAGCTTCGCGCGCGGTTGACGAGGAACTCCCGCAGCAGCCTGCTGCCGGCGATGTAGGCGCCGTGCGCGCCCAGAGCCTTGCCGAGAGTCCCCATCTGGATTTCCACCCGCTCCGTCACCCCTTCGGAATCCGCGAGGCCGCGTCCGTTTTTTCCAATCACTCCGATCCCGTGCGCCTCGTCGAGAAACAGCCAGGCCCCGAAGCGATCCTTGAGCTCCACCATTTCGCGAAGCGGGGCGAGGTCGCCGTCCATGCTGTAAACCGATTCGGCCAGCACGAGGACGCGGTTAGCGGGGTGCTTCGCGCGGGCCCAGCGCAGGTGGCTCTCCAGCTTGTTCAGGTCGTTGTGGGGAAAAACCCGGAGGTGCGCGCCGCTCAGGCGCGCGGCGTCCACCAGGCAGGCATGGCAAAGTTTGTCGAGAATGAGGACATCGCCCTTCGAGCAGACCGCCGGGATCGTCCCCATGGCCGCGGCGTATCCGCTGGAAAAGGTGAGGGCGGATTCCGTGCGCTTGAACTCCGCGATCGCAAATTCCAGTCGTTCGTGTGCGGCCAGCGTGCCGCAGACCAGCCTCGAGGCCCCCGTTCCAAATCCGCCATGCGCCGCCTCCTCACAGGCCGCTTCCCGCAGCGCCGGGTGGTTCGCGAGACCGAGATAGTCGTTCGAAGAAAAATTGAGGATCCTCCGCCCGTTGACCTCGACGCGGGCGGACTGCGGACAATGGACGGTTCGCAGGGATCGGAGCCGCCCGGACGCTTCAATTTCCGAGAGCGAATCGCGCAGGAAATCTTCCCAAATGGACGAGCGGTTGCTGATAGGAAATCGCTTTTCGGGTGTCGCGGGCGTTTGCCCGTCAATTCCAGCCGCAAGCAGCGTTTCCATGCTGGCTTCGTAACGGAATGCCGGGGCGAGGGCAAGTCTTCGCACGCCTCGGCCGGAGACATCGTCGCCGTATTTTCCAACGGCGGCTTCGACGACATCCCGAAAAAACTTCTCGACCGGCTCAGAGGCCGGTCCGGCACGCGACATGCGCCCATGTTTTTTCCTCTCCTTTTTTATTCTGTCCTTTTTTATTCTGGAACTCGCGGGCGCAGGCTGATATTGCTTTAGCTGTGAAAGCTCCCATTGCTTTTTTTGCGTTGATCGGGGGGATTTGTTTTGTTGCACAATCGGCGAGCGGAAAATCCACGCCTGTTGTTTGGTCGGCGGCGGCGACCATTTCGTCCGACAGCGACGTCTCGACCTCCGGCACTCTGGTTTACGCCTATAACATCGGGCCGGCAGGCACGCCGGCGACAACCGTCAACGGGGTGACGTTTTCTTCCTTCGAATTTCCACCGGACGGAACCAATGATACCGTGAGAGTCGGCGATCTCGAGTTCAGCGACGCTCCCGAGTTTCTCAACTCTTCGAGCGACTTCGGGAGCGGGGGCAGCCCATTCACCGATCTGAGCGCCAACTACCAGACTCTCCTTGGCTCCGGCGGACACACGAGCAATCCGGCCACGATGATCGTGTGGCTTTATGGCCTGATCCCGACCCAGGATTATTTGGTGGAAATCTGGGTGAGCAACTCTGCCGGCAAACCGCTTTTCCTGAACACGCAGGCTTCCGGATCAACCCCCGTGTCGCTGTCGAGCACGTCCGGCGATTTGGGCCAGTTTGCGACCGGAACCTTCACCGCCGAATACAGCACCGGCGCATTTCTGCTCACCGCGTCAGGCGGCTCGTTGCCGATGCTCAACGCGGTCCAGCTGCGGGCGGTCCCCGAGCCGTCAACGTGGCTGCTGCTCGGCCTCGGGTTCGCCGCATCGGTCGCTGCCTGCCTGCGCAGGAGAAACGCGCAAGGTCTTGGGCTGTTTGCCCGGTGACATTGCTGTTGCGAGCGCCTGCCGCGCCCGCGCCGCTTCCTGTCCGCCGTTGCCGGGCAATTGCACGAAGCCCAGGAACCCCCTTTTTTCATTGACAATGAAGGGAGGGAGGGGACGATTCGCTCCATGAAATCCCCCCGATCCTTCCAAACCCTCGCGGCGGCGGCCTGCCTCGCGGCGGGAATCTCGATGAGCAACGCCACGATCACGATGGACCTGGTCAATGTCGGCAACGCGGGAAATGCGGCGGACAGCACGACATACGGCGCGGTTTCCTACGACTACGCGATCGGGAAATACGAGGTGACGATCGGGCAATACACCGCGTTCCTCAACGCGGCGGATCCGAATGGGACGAACCCGAACGGAATCTACAATTCGAACATGGGGACGAACCTGAACGTTGCGGGGATCAGTTATACCCCGGGAGCAGCGACGGGGAGCAAATATGCGGTGCTCGGGAGCGCGAACCGTCCGATCACGTATGTCAGCTGGTTCGACGCGGCACGGTTCTCGAATTGGATGGCGAACGGACAGGGAAGCGGGAGCACGGAGACCGGAGCCTACACGTTGAACGGGGCGACAAGCGGGGTGGGATTCACAAAAAATGCGGGGGCAACATTCTGGCTTCCGAGCGAGGATGAGTGGTATAAGGCCGCGTATAACTCGCCTGAAGGGTTAGGAGGCACCTACACGTTGTATCCAACGCAAAGCAACACCGCGCCCGGAAACGTGATCGGAAGCGGAGCCAATCAGTCGAATTTGATTAGAGGAGAAGTTTATTCCGTGACGCGGAGCGGGATCTACAATGCGAACCAGAACTATCTGACCGATGGGGGAGCGTTCAGCGGGAGCGCAAGCTTCTATGGGACATTTGACCAAGGAGGAAACGTGTGGGAATGGAACGACGCTGTGATCTCCAGCTCTGATCGGGGGCTCCGCGGGGGAGCATGGAACAACGGCGTCGGCGGGGCCGTCTATATTCTGGAGTCGACGTTTCGCTACTCCTACGCTCCCACGAACGAAGGCGTTGACATCGGCTTCCGTATTGCCAGCATCCCCGAGCCGTCCACCGTGTGCTTGATCGTGCTTACTGGCGCGGGATGGATGGCCTGGAAGCGCCGGAAAGCCGCGCTCTGAAAACCCGCGAAGCGGGACGGAGAAACTCCCGTGACATCGGCTTCCAGCCGATGAAGATTTCAGGCATGGGCAGGATGCCCATGCCACGAGAACAACCGATGCGCGGCGCAAAAGTCTGCCCTGCCGGTGGCCTTGGTGAGCGATTGCCCGCGTGAAGGCGGAGAAATTACTTGGCCTCGATGATCGCGCGCATTTCGCGGACCGCCTGCGCGATCCCGACCGTGACCGCCCGCGAGATGATCGAGTGCCCGATGTTCAGTTCTTCGAGGCCCGGGAGCGCGAGGATGGCGGACGTGTTTTGATAATTCAGTCCGTGGCCCGCATTGACGCGAAGCCCGGCGTTCACGGCGAGCCGGGCGGCGTGCATGAGCCGCCGGAGCTCGCACTCCGGCTCCGTGGCGTGCGCGTAAGCCCCGGTGTGCAGCTCGACGAAGTCCGCCTGCAAATCCGCCGCCGCCGCGATCTGCTCGGCATCCGGGTCAATGAAGAGGCTGACACGGATCCCGCGATCCTTGAGGCGTGCCACGACCGGCCGGAGGCCATCAAGCTGGCCGCTGCAATTCAGCCCGCCCTCGGTCGTAACTTCCCGGCGGTTCTCCGGAACAAGGCACACGTCATCGGGAACAATATCGAGCGCGATGCGCAGGATTTCCTCCGAGGCTCCCATCTCGAGGTTGAGCTTCGTGGTGATTTTCTCGCGGAGCGCCCGAATGTCGGCATCCTGCATATGGCGCCGGTCCTCGCGCAGGTGGGCGGTGATGCCGCACGCGCCAGCCAGCTCGGCGGCCAGCGCGGCGGCCACGGGATCGGGTTCGGCATTCCGGGGCACCTCGCGGTAGCGGGCCTGCCGGAGCGTGGCGACATGATCAATATTTACTCCGAGGCTTGGCATCTTTTTGGATAATTGCGCCGGATCCGCCTCGCGGCAAGCACGGCTTCCATCAGCGCCCGCACTCCGTCCCGGAGCGGGCGGAGCTTCGAGCCCGGCGCGTCCGCCCACTCGACCGGCAGCTCCAGCACCCGGAACCCAAGGGCCTCAGCCAGCACGACGACCTCGACGTCGAAGCCGAACCCGCTTTGCTCGAGCCGCGAAAAAATCCCGCGTGCCGCGGCGCGGGTGAACGCCTTGAACCCGCACTGGGTATCGGCGAACCGCGTGATGCCCGCGCAGCGGAGCACCCGGTTGAACAGCCTGCCGGCCAGCTCGCGGGCGACCGGCTGCCGGACCGCGATGACGCTGTGCGGGTGGCGTCGGCTGCCCATGAGCACGTCGGCGCGCCCGGCCGCCCGCAGGAACTCACCGACAAACCGCAGCGGGACGCTCAGGTCGGCATCCATGAAAAAAATGAGGTCGCCGCGCGCGAGGAGCATCCCGGTTTTGACGGCGTGGCCCTTGCCGTGGGACGACGGGTTGATGTGGATCCGGAATCGCTCATCCCCGCAGGCGGCCTCGCGCGCCGCGCCCGCGGTGTCATCCGTCCCCGGCTCGATGACGATCAAAAATTCCCATTCTTCATTCGGAAAAGTCCGCCGGATTTCCCGGATCGACGCAGGCAGCCGGGCCGCCTCGTTCCGGGCGGGAATCACAATGCTCACTCGCGGGGCTTGATCCGGCATACGCACTCGGATTATCCCAAGCGTGTGTTTGCCCGTCTGTCAAAGCTCCCTTGGCCGGAAATCGCGATTCTTGCGGTGGCCGTGTTCCTGCGCGTGTGGCTGATCGAGATCAAGCCGCCGCATTTTGACGAGGGGGTGAACGGGTGGTTTGCCGACCAGATGACGGCAAACGGGTATTACCATTACGATCCGACCAACTACCACGGGCCGCTGCATTTTTACGCGGTGTTCCTTTCGCAAACGCTCTTCGGGCGGCACCTGTGGGCTTTGCGACTGCCCGCGATCCTCGCCAGCGTCCTCTGCGTCTGGGCGCTACTCCGGTTCCGCGTGTATTTCGGAAGCCCCGCCGCGCGCCTCGCTGGGCTTGCGATGGCCGTGTCGCCCGCGTTCACGTTCTACGGCAGGTATTCGATCCACGAGTCGTGGCAGGTGCTTTTCAGTATTTTATTTTTATGGGGGATTCTCGGGCTTTGGAAATCCGGAGACCGGCGTTCGTTTTTCACGGCGGTATTTTCGGCCGTCGGGCTCGTGCTGACGAAGGAGACCTACCTGCTCCACCTCGGCTGCTTCGCGCTGGCGGGCGGAGTTCTGTGGGCTTGGCAGCGAGTGCTCCCGTCGGTTCCCTGGAGGGATGGCCTCCGTGCCGTCCCATGTTTCGAATCGGAGAAGTCGGTGCTGACGGAGCAGCGCCCTCCAGATTTTGCAGGGGGGCCATGCGCCCCAACGGGTGTCCCGCCCGTTCTCCCTGAGAGAAGCTTTCCCCCTGTGGTTCCCTGGACAAAAGACGACGCGATCATCGCGGGCGGGATCGCGTTTGTCCTCATCGTGTTTTTTTATTCGGGGAACTTCCTCGATTTTCCGTCATTGCGCGGGCTCTACCAGACATTCGGGGCATGGTTTAAAACCGGCGTGGATGCGGGCGGGCACGAGAAGACGTCTGATGCCATCGGCCCGTTGAACTACTACTGGGTGGCGCTCATGGCCCGCTACGAATGGCCCGCGCTGGCCGGTCTGGCCGCCTGCGTCCGGTATGTGTGGCCGTCGGATGCCCGCCTGCGCTACATCGCGATCATGGCCGGGGGCGTGCTGCTCGCGTATGCGATCATCCCCTACAAGACCCCCTGGTGCATCATCTCGATCCTCTGGCCGTTTTACCTGATCCTCGGCGGGCTCCTCACCGAGTGCGCGGAGCGCTGGAAAAGCCGGCTCTTCCTGTGGGCGCCGGCCGCGCCGCTCCTCGCGGCCTCGCTGGTTTCCGCATGGGGGCTGAATTTCATCAACTTCACCGATGACAGGGAGCCCTACGTTTATGTGCAGACCTACAGCGGGATCTTCACGCTCACCGACCCGCTCCTCGCGGCTGCGGAGAGCGATCCCCGCCAGTATCACATGAGCGGGCTGGTCCTGCTCGACAGCTACTATCCGCTCCCGTGGGTGCTCGGCGATTTTACGCGCGTCGGATACTATAAAAAAGACCAGCCCCCAACGGCCTGGGACGCCGGGTTTATCGCCGTCGAATCCGCCCGCGAAGGCGAGGTCGAGCCGCACCTCAAACAACCCTACTACAAGCGGCGGTTCCACCTCCGCAGCGCGCAGGACGAATGCACCGCGTATTTCGCCGCGCCCCTTTTCCAAGACCGCTTCCGGTCCGCCCCGGAATTTCAGCCCTCCACGCCGTGAGGGACTGCCGTCCGACCGGCGGGCGTCCCGCGTCGGCACCCATGCGGTTTCCCAAGGCGGAAACGGCGAAAAACCCGTCATCAAAACCTGTTGCCGTGGCGATTTCTCGTATAGCCAGGGATCTGTCCATGTGTTATTCACTCGACAAAACGACAAAACATGAAAAAAGCGCTCTTCATTTCCGGTGGCTGGGATGGCCATCAGCCCGAACAGATTGTCCGGATCATCTCCGAGGGACTCAAGCCCTTTGGCTTTGCCTGCGAAATCGCAACCGCGCTCGATGTTTTATCCGACAAGGATCGCCTCGCCGCGTTCGACCTCATTTCGCCCTGCTGGACGATGGGAAGCCTGACCCCGGAACAATCCCAAAACCTTGTTGATGTGGTGCGTGGCGGAGCCGCGATCGCGGGCGTCCACGGTGGCATGGGCGACGCCTTCCGGGGCAATCTGGATTATGAATGGATGGTCGGCGGGCACTTTGTCGGGCATCCGCATGTGGGCGAATACACGGTTCGCGTCAAGGATTTCGCCAGTCCCATCACGCGGGACTTGCCCGCGATCTTCCCCTACAAATCCGAACAATACTACATGCTCATGGATCCCGCTGTGCATGTTCTTGCGGACGCGGAATATGTTTACGAGGGACGCAGTTGCGCGATGCCCGTGGCATGGGTGCGCATGTGGGGCAGGGGGCGCGTTTTTTATTCCGCGCTCGGGCATGCCCCCGAGGAGTTCGCCGCCTTTCCGGCGATGCACACGCTCGCAATCCAAGGATTTCGCTGGGCCGCAGGCGTTCTTTGATCCCGATTGCGTCGGCACCCCCATCTGACTGATACCATCTCTTCGAGTGGAGTGGAACATTGGCTGGAAGCCAATGCTACGTAGCATCGGCATCTTGCCGATGTTCTGAGTCCATTTGTTTTACAGAGTTGGTATGATACCGCATCTTGGAAATAATCGGACTTTGCAGCAGCCAAGGTTTTCTCAGTGCGATGCCCGCAAGGTGGTTGCCGGACGTTTTCTCACGAGCAACGGCTGCTAACTTCGGCCTCCGATCGCGAATTTTATTCCAAGTCGAAACCCTGAATTTATCCGGGTGCTACCGTGCTCGCCTGGAACTTGCAGCCGTCGGAACATCGGCCGCACTGCACGCATTGATAGGAGGAAAGCGACAGCAGCGCCGGCTTCCGGGTTCTATCCACGGAAATCGCCTGGACCGGGCAGGTCGTCTCGCACCGTGCGCAAGCGGCGCAGGCATCGGGATCGATGCGCCGACGGTAAAATGCCACGCGGGAAACCAGGCCGAGCAAAACCCCGAACGGGCAAATGTATCGGCAGAAAGGCCGAGGGATCCACCGTCCGAGAATCACGACCCCGGCGAAAACCGCCCACGCGGTCAGCGATCCCGCCAGAACGATGCCCGGCTCGGAGAAACCGGATCCGGCCAGAGCAATCGCTTTTTGCACAAGCGCATGCCCGGCAAAGAAGAACGGCTTATACGGGTCGAGCAGGCACGGAAGAAACCCGAGTTTCCAGACCGACATGAGCGCTGTCAGGGCGAGCACGAGCACGGGGATGCCGAGCAATTTCCGATGCAGGCGCTCAGGGAGCGGCTCTGCGGATCTTGCGGCCGTGATCTGCTGGACTGCTCCCAGCGGGCACACCGCGCCGCAAAAAATCCGCCCGCAGAGCAGCGCCGCAAGCAGGGGAAGGAGGAACAGGGCCAAAGTAGCCCGCCCGATCAGTTCGGGATGGACGAGAGCCAGCGAGACATTTGCCGTGGTGCCCACCGGGCAGATGCACCCCCCGCGGAAGATGCCGAAATAGAGGAGCGCACAAGCCAAATGAACCCCGACCCAGCGGGACGGACGGCGGGAGAGCAGCAGCCATGTTCCTGTGCCGAGAAGAAGGGCGAGCGCCGCCACATCGGCATACTCCCACCAACGCGAGGGGCAGGGGAAGTCCTTCGGCACATACTGCTCGCGGTAGTTTTGGATCAGGTATCCTTCCGCTTTCCGGCAACCGAGCGGCTCCTCTCCCCGGACGGGCGCGAACGACAGAACGATACACCCCACTGCCAGAATGAAGACCCGGAGCCACCCGACGACAGGCGCAGGAAAAATCATGAGCCCGCCGCATCCTCCACCACGGTGCCTCCCCCGGGAAGATAAAGCCCCCGAAAATCGTTGACGGGGTAGATCGGGACGCGCTCGACAGCGTTGTGCGGACAAACGCGGGCGATCGCGCACTCGTTGCAGCCCAGGCAAAGATCCGGCCGGATGAGCACGAACAGCGACTTGTTTCCATGCTCGTTGCATGCCAGCGCACAGCGCGCGCATCCCGTGCAAAGCGCCGGATCGATCGTGTAGAGATAGGCCCCCGCGGGATCGTCGGAAAACGGCTTTCTGCCGACCGCCCGCCGCGGGCAGACGACCTGGTCGGTGATCGCAATTTTTTCGTCGGGTGTATTTTTGTCGAGCAGGTGGCCGTAGCAGGCCACGCAGTTCGAGCACTTTGTCTGATCGTTCACCGCCTTGACGGCCGAGGGCTTGCGCACGCAGGCGGTCTCGCACAGGCCACAAAATTTGCAGGCCTCCGGTTTGATCTGCCATCCGTAACGGTGCGGCGGCTGGACAAACTCCGCACCCTTCCCCTTGCCCGCCAGCACACGGAGACTGATCCCTCCGAGGGCGCAACCCGCCGCGCACCGCCCGGTCCACTGCAAAAACTGGCGGCGCGTTTTCACGGGATCACTTGGCCTCCCATGGCATGGCCGCCACAAATCCGCCGCCCATCATCGAGGGCGGCAGGTCGCGCGTGGAGAAACCCGCGAGCGCGGCTTGCAGCCGGGCGATATCCCCGGCCGTCATGCGCGTGCGATCCACCATAAAACTGGTCAACGGAATTTTTGCGGTCTCCCCGATCACCCGGAAGTCGTCCGGCTTGGCGATGTCCACCGCACAATCCGCCGAAAGCGCGTAGTTGCTGACCACGGCCGCGTCCACCTTGTGGCTCATCAGCAGGTCGAGGCACTCGATGCAGCTGGCTTTCTCGACGAGCTCCGCCGGCACGACGCCGGCATTGGCGAGGAGCGCCCGCGCCCCCTGATGCTTCTCATACGCATCCGGCCGGCCCATGGCGAGCCGGGCCCCCTTCAAATCCGCCAATGTGCGCAAAGGAGAATCCTTCAGAACAATCACCCGCCCCCAAAGGAACGGGTTGCGATCGGGATCCTGCAAATCGGCGACGCGCACGAGATCCTTTCCGCGGCCGCCGGCATCGCTCATGAGCGGCCACGGCTTGCAAAGAAAGGCATCGAGCTCTCCCGCGGCAAAGGCTTTTTGCAGGTCGTATGGCTCTATGAAATAGCGGAGATCCAGTTCGATGCCATGGCGATCCCTCAAAAGCGCGGCGAATTCCGCATATTCCCGACCCGCGATGTCCTGCACACACGAGCACGCGGTCTGGCGGCAATACACGTCGTTCACGCCGACGGATATTTTGAGCGGCCGCAAAACAGGCCCCGTTTCCGGCGATGCGTGCCGTTGCCCCAGAAAAGCCAGCCCTCCGATGAGGGCCGCAGCGAAAAGAGCCCGTCCGGCGGTTATGTGCAGGAGGGTTCTCAATGGGAACCCTCTTTATTTCCGGACGTATTGCGCGACGAACTGCCTCCCCGTGTTCACGCCGAGGTAGATTCGCCCGCGGGAGTCGGATGCGACCAGGACGCGGTTGCAGCCGGCGACAAGCTCCTTGAGGTTCTCGAAATCCTCCAGAAGCTGGCCGTCCTTTGTGTAGATTTTCACGCGGGACGGATCTTTTTCCGTGACGACTAAGTTTCCATCCGGCAGCAGCGCCGAACTGACGGGATTGCAACAGCCATGAAAGTCCTTGTCGGCCGGCCCCCGCTCGCCAAATTCGGATTTCAGTTTTCCGTTTTCCCCGTATCGCTGGAGTTTGAAGGCGCCGAGATTGGACACCAGGAGGTCACTGTTCGCGGGGTCGATGGCAAAATGAAAAATGCCGCAGCAAAGCCTCACCGGCGGCTTGATCTCGGACTTGAGGCGCCCGGAGCTCGGATCGAACACGCCGATCTTCTGCGTCGAGAGATCGGCTGCATAGAGGTCGCCCTTGTAGAGGTTCGCGGTCTTGATGGACTTCAGATCCTTGATCTCCATGGATCGCTTTTCCTTTCCGTCCCACGAGAAGACCTTGCAGGCAACACCGAGGGGGATGGCGATATTGCGTGTCCTTCCGCTGATGACCCGTTCCTCGACTTTTGTCAGCTCGTTGAAGGCGTAGATCGAGTCGTCATCCACCGCGATGGTCGCGACCCTGGGAAAGCCGGTCTCGAAGGTGAGACGGCATTCCGCGGATTCCGGATCATAAATCGACACCTTGCCGGCCGAGGCGACAACCAGCTCGTCATTCTTGCCGACGACCACTGCGGCGATCGGGCCGAGGTTGTCGTTTTCTCCAAACATTTTTGCGGCGGCATACTTGCCCTTGCCCATGGGTGCCGCGGGTGCCGCCTGAGCGGAGCCGGAAACCTTGCTCTCCGCGGCCGGCTTTTCCGGAGCCGTTGATCTTTGCGAGGGCTTCCCCGTCACGTTGCCGATCTCCGATTTCACGGCTGTCCCTAATGTCTTCGCCTCCTTCCAGGCATCGGTGACCGCCCCTGCTGCGCTTGCAATCGTCGTTCTAACCTGAGCCTGCTGCGCTGCGAGCGGCTCCGGCTTTTCGCGGGCGGGCACAACAATCAAGGAGAGGAGGTCTGTGGCCGCATAATGGACGCGGCCGGTAGCAGCACCGCTCCCGAGCTGCAGTTGTTCGCCCTCCACTCCGAGGACATCAACCGTCGCCCCTTTCGGGAGTTTGACCGCTCCCTTCTTTGTGACGTCGATAATAATGTCAAAGTTTTGCTCGGCGAGCAAATGCACCTTGCGGGGCCAATGGGCCTGTTGCTCCAGGGCTCCAGGCCAGTCGGTCACCTGCCCCGCTGTCCCGGCGGCCTGGCCAGATGCCGCAGGCTGGCATGGGGTTTCCGATTCCGCTGCCAGAGCGGCACCGGAAACAACGGACACAAGCGAAAAAAGCAAAGCGAAAAAAATCCGGCGGATAGGAAATGGCTTTTGGTTCCCTCTGGCGTTGGCCCGGCGTCTGAAGCTGGATGCGGGTGTTCCCATGGACGGAGGTTGGCAAAGCGAACATCGCGAGTCAAGCGCCCGCCTATCCGGGATGCGGCGGGCGCCTCTCCTCGTTTGGAGACTGGGCCTCGCATCAATATCCAGTGCCCGGGCGGGACGCCCGTGCCCCCTGTTTTGCGCTGGCCGCTTATCGTCTGTTGATTTCCAAATGATGGACTGATGCGATGGCGTTAACTTCTCGCCATCGAGCCTCCCCGGCAGCAGGGTCGCTGGAATGGTGAAAAATTTTGAGGAGCTCGATTTCTGCAGCACCCCGCTTGGAGAGCTCGTCCTGCGAAGGCGCAAGATTCCCATGCTGGAGAACGAGGTTGTCTATGAGATCATCCTCAATGGGGAATTTCTGATGAGCAGTCTTTTCCATGCTGTGGAAGACGCACTGGCCGACCTGGGGCTGGCGGCGGCCCAGCCAGGCCCGCTGGATGTGGTGGTCGGAGGTCTGGGGCTTGGCTACACGGCAGTCGCTGCCCTGAAACACCAAAGCGTGAGGTCCTTGTTCCTTGTCGATTTTCTTGAGCCGGTCATCCGTTGGCACCAAACCGGATTGGCTCCGCTGGGAAACAGAATTTCATCTGATCCGCGCACCCGATTCATCGAAGAGGATTTTTTCGCTCTGGCTTCCCATCCAGAAACCGGCTTCGACGCGGCTGAGCCGGGGCGGAAGTTTCATGCCATCCTGCTCGACATCGACCACACCCCGAAGCACTGGCTCAACGAAAGACATGCGTCATTTTACACCCTGGAGGGATTGAAAAGCCTCCGGCGGCATCTGGCTCCGGGAGGGGTTTTTGCCCTGTGGTCCGACGATCCGCCGGACAGCGGGTTCTGCTCGACCCTGGAAGGAGTCTTCACGAGCGTTCATGCGCATACGGTAAGCTTTCCGAATCCCATTCGTGGCGGGGAATCTTCTGGAACTGTCTATGTGGCTGTTTGCTAAAAAAAGCTCCAAAAATCAGGCTCGCTGACCAACCTTCCACTTTCGAGCCAAGGTGATCATCTGTGACCGGCTCAGGGATTTCGCGGAGTATTCCAAGCGTGATGCGTCTGATCAATGGTGCTCGCAGGCAGGCGAACTACCGGGAAAAATCAGGCCGCCGCTGAGCTGGACTTTATCCCGCGCGCCGAGGAATGTCAGGAGTTCTGGCAGGGACATGTTCTCCGCCGAGCAGGTGAAGAACCGTGCGTCGGTGCCAAATTCCTGCGCTGCGATGTCTGTGAGCGTCCCGGCCGCGATGCCCTCCGGGTATTTGTCGACGAGTTCGATGATTTCATGCCCGTGAATTTGTTCGGTGGCCATGCCGGCAGTTTACCGCCCGCCTGGCGGCGCGGGACAGAACAAAAATACCCCGGCCGCGAAAAGAATGCGCCCCATCGTCCCGTAGCCGACCGTGTTGGTGCCATGCCGGCGGTTGAGTTGGTCCACTGCGTCCGCCACGACTTCCGGGGTGATGCGTCCCCCACCGGCTCGTTTTTTCAGCGCCTACTCCGCCGCGCGCAAATCGTAGCACAACAGCCGCTGCGGTTTGCCGTGAACCCCGTCGCGCTGGTTTTGGCAGACGTAGAGCAGGCCGTGGCTCAGGACCGGCGGCGTCCAAGTTTCCCGCGCTGCGAACAGCCGCGTCCGCGCCAGTTCGTGGTAGCCATTGGGATTCAAATCCAGCCAGAGCAAATGCCCGAATTCGCCGAGCGCGAGGCAGCGCCCGTCAACGAGCATAAGCGAACAACGCACCGTGCCGACCTCCACCTCGTGCGGGCCATCCTTGGTCGCAACCGTCTCCTGCCAAGCCGGTTTTTTCCGCCACAGTTCCTTGCCGGTTTTCCAGTCGAGGCAACAGAGAAACGCATCGCCTGGGCCGTGCCCGTCGACGCCATAAAAATTGCCGTCCTTGACCACCGCCGTCATAAAATGCGTGCCGAACTTCGCGTTCGTCCACACCGCCTTGCCGTCCGCGACCAACGCGCTGCCTGCGCCGTAGCACTCTGACACCAGCACCTCGCTGCCGATCACGACCGGAGCGGAGGCATTGACCGACTCGTGGCGCTTGCCGCGCCACGGAAACGTGTAGTCGATCTTTCCGTCGGCCGGGTCGAGGCACAGCAACCCGCCCGTCGCCGGGTCGCTCTCGCCCCCCGCAAACACAAACACGCGCCGCTGCCCGTTCACCGTCGCCGGCACTGGCGGCGCGTAGCTCGCCCCCCACTCGCTGCCCGCGCTCCAGATTTTTTTTCCGGTGGCCAGGTCGAACGCGACCACGCAGGCCCCGGGCGCCCCGACATTGACGATCACCTTGTCGCCCTCGATCAACGGTGTGGCGCCCACACCGAAGAAATTTTGTTTCAGGTTAAACTCCTTGAGGATGTCGTGCTGCCAGCGCACCATGCCGGTGGCCAGATTGAGGCAACGCAGTTGGCCGTCCGCGCCAAATGTGACCACCGCGTCGCCTGCGATGACCGGGCTGCACCGCGGGCCGTGGTTGTAGCCATACCGATCGCGGTAGGCCGTTGGGCTGATGAACCGCCAGAACCGTCGGCCGTCGGCTGCGGCGAGGCAATCGACGACCGCCTGGTCGCCGATCCGGTGAAACAACACCAGCCGGTCGCCCGCCACGGCCGGGGCTGCGAAACCCTCGCCTTTGTTCATTTCCCACACCAGCCGTGGGCCGTCTGCGGGAAATTCCTTCAACAGCTTCGTCTCCGGCGAAACCATATTATTTTTCGGCCCGAGAAACGCCGCCCAATCGCTCGTAATCGCACCCGCCGGGAGCGGTTTCGGCGGGGCATGGAATGTGACATCCGGATTCGGTTCTGATGCGCCGGTCGCCATGGCACCAAGCAGGAAAAGACTGAGAATGCGGGGCAACATCCTAGCCGCTACTCGCACACAAGCCCCGTCGAAGTCAAACCGCCGCGCATCTGTGCGATATCCAAAAACACTTCGCATACGGGGAATCGAATAACGCCTTTGACTTGACCATGTAGGCCGCGGTTCACAAACTCACGGAGTGATGCCGGATCGAACCCATGCCTCCACCGATTCCGCCTGCTGGTGGATCGGGCGCGCACCGCCGAAATGCAAATTCCTAACAGTCGTTGCAGTCATGCTTGTGGGGGCATCCTCGGGCTTGATTTCAGCCGCGGATGAGGTGACGGCGAAGGCCGCATACGATGCGGCATTAAAGGCAGACAGGGAGGCGGAAGCAGCGATCACTCCCTTAAAAGCCATCATGCAAAAAGCCGACGCGGCCTATGCCGATGCGAAGAAAGTGGCCGATGCGAAACGGCAGCAGGCCACCGACGCGAACAATCTGGCGGGGGAACCGGGCGTACGAGAGTTGAAGCGGGCCGAGGACAGCTTGGCCACTGCTCTCAAAGCCCTGACCGACGCGACAAACGCCAAGCCCCCCTTGGACAAAGCATTGGCCGATGCCCAGGCAGCGGCGCTCCCGCTGCAGCAATCGTTCGATGCGGCCGAGAAGGCGGCCAAGGAGGCTGAGGCCATGGCGAAGGGCGCTGCCGAGGCGGCCAACAAACTTGACGACGAAGCCAAGAAGGCCGCGGCTCAAGCGACCGCCAAGCGCAGAGCGGCTGATTCTGCCAAGGGTGCCCTGGCCCGGGCACAACAAGCAGAGCGGAATTTCCAGACCCAGATCGACGCGGCGCCCAAGAAGCTGGGCGAGGCCGAGACACAAAAGAAGGGCGCCGACGATGTCCTGGCCAAAACCAAAGACCAAGTTGCTGTCGCCACGGCGGCTTACCAGTCAGCCGAACAGGCGGCGGCGGCGGCGGAATCTAACGCCAAGCCGGTTTCCGAAGGGGAGAAGAAGCAAGCGGCATACGATGCGGCCTCCAAGCACAAGGCATCGGACGCGACAAAGACAGCTATGATCCAGGCATGGCGAAACGAAACACAATCGCAGTCTAAGGCTAAGACCTCTGCCAAGAACCTGGCAGACGCCCCTGCGCAGAAGAAGGCTGCCGACGATGCCTTGGCCAAGGCAAAAGACCAAGTTGCTGCCGCCATGACGGCTTACGAGTCAGCCGAGCAGGCTGCTTTGGCGGGGGAATCTAACGCCAGGCCGGTTTCCGAAGCGGAGAGGAAGCAAGCGGCAGACGATGCGGCCGCCAGGCGCATGAGAGTCGATGCGGTGAAGGCGGCTCTGATCCAAGCGCAGCAGAACGAACAGCAAGCTCAAGCCAACGCGGCCGCCAAAAATCCTGCCGATGCTCCTGCACAAAAGAAGGCGGCCGCGGATGCGTTGACCAACTCCAAGAACCAAGTGGCCGCCGCCACGACTGCTTTCCAATCAGCCGATCAGGCCCTCCAGTGCGCGGACGCTGTCGTCAAAGTGATGGCCGAGCGCGCCGGCAGGTCGAAGGGGGAGAACCAGAAGGCTGCGGAAGAAGCAGCTGCGAAGCGAAAGGCTGCCGATGCGGCGAAGACGGCGTTGACCCAAGCGCAGCAGAACGAACAGCAAGCGCAGACTCAGGTCAACACAGCCGCCAAGAATCTCGCCGACGCGCCGGCGCAAGAGAAGGCCGCCAACGAAGCGTTGGCAAACACCAAGAACCAAGTGGCCGCCGCCACGAAGGCTTACCAGACAGCCGAGTCGGAGGTGTCGGCGGTGGAGACCAACGCCAAAGTGATAGCGGAGCGCTGCAGCAGGTCAAAGTCGCAGATGGAGCAGGCTGCAGCAGACGCGGTCACAAAACGGAAGGTGGCCGACGCGGCAAAGGTGGCTCTGGCCCAAGCCCAGACAGCCCAAAAGAATTTGCAGAACCTGGCCAACACCGCCGCGCAGAAGTTGGCCCGGGAGGAGGCACAGAAGAACCAAGCAGTCGCTGCTTTAGCAAGCGCCAGGAATCAAATCGCCGCTTCTACTGCCGCTTCCCAAGCTGCCGAGCAAGCCGCCCAGGACTCAGAGAAATCCGCCGGGGAGAAGAATCGGGCCGCCGCCGCCTCGGCCGCCAGGCGCAAAACGACGGCGGATGCCGGGGCTGCTCTGGCTCAGGCGCAACAGGGCGAGCAGCAAGCGCAGGCTCAAGTCGCGGCTGCCGCACAGAAGTTGACCGAGGCGCAGGCGCAGAAAATATCGGCCGACGGAACTCTGGCGAATGTCAAAAACCAAGTGGTCGCTGCCGCTGCGGCTTCGCAGGCCGCCGAGCAAGCTGCCCAAGCCGCTGACGCCAAGGCCAAGCAGGTTGCCGGGGATGCCGCCAAGCCGGACGCGGAGAAAAAGCAAGCAGCCGATGAATTCGTTGCCAATCGCAAAGCGTCCGATGATGCCAAGGCCGCTCTGGCCCAAGCCCAGCAGAGCGAACAGCAAGCGCAGGCTCAAGCCACGACTGCCGCGAAGAAACTGACCGAAGCTCAGGCGCAGAAGAAGTCGGGCGACGAGGCCCTGGCGAAAACGAATAATCAAGTGACGTCCGTGACCACCCTGGACCAGGCAGCCCGGGAAGCGGCCAAAGAAGTCATCCAACTCGACACGGCTGCCAAGCAGTCCGCCGCGGATGCCGCCGCCAAGCGCAAAGCGGCCAATGAAGCCAAGGCCGCTCTGGATCCAAAAGCCAAGGTGCTGGAGACAACGGCAGTTCAGGCCAACAATGCGGCCCAGGAGTTAGCCAGGTCCGAAACACGGAAGAAGTCGGGCGAAGAAGAGCTGGAGAATCTCAAGAAGCGGATCGCGTCGGCTAAACAGACATTCGAGGCGGACGAAAAAGCAGCCCAAGCGGCGGAGGCCGCCGCCGCTCCGTTGAAGGCGGAAGCAGAAAAGACCAGGACGACATATACGGAGGCCACGAAGGTCGCTGACGATAAGAGCGCCTTGGTCGAGCAGGCAAAGACCACGCTCTACCGCCTGGTTTCCGCCCGGCAGGTGGCAAAAATTATGGAGAGCACCGAGCCGCCGGTGCCAACGAACCGGATTGACGAGATCGTGTTTGCGAAATTGAAGGCATTGGGGATCCGCCCCGTTCTCTGCTCCGATGCGGTGTTTGCCCGTCGTGCCTATCTGGACTTGACCGGCATGCTGCCGTCGGCCGAAGAGGCCAAAGCGTTCATCCGGGATTCCGACAAGAACAAACGCGTCGGCCTGATCGACCGTCTCCTCGACCGGTCCGAGCATGTCGATTATTGGGCGATGAAATGGAGTGATATCCTGAAGGTCAAGGCGGAGTTTCCCGTCAAGCTCTGGCCCAACGCAGCACAGGCCTACCATCGTTGGATCTGGGAATCGCTCGCACGGAACAAGCCATATGACCAATTCGTCCGGGAACTGCTCACTTCGAGTGGCGGGAACTTTCGCGATGGCCCTGTCAACTTCTACCGCGCCATCCAGGAAAAGACCCCGGAGGGCATCGCCTCGGCCGTCGGTGTGGCAGTGATGGGCACGCGGGTCCACTTATGGCCGGCAGAGCGTCGTGCTGGCATGGCGGTATTTTTCTCGCAGATCGGCTATAAACCCACCAGCGAGTGGAAAGAAGAGATCGTCTTCTGGGATCCCCTCAAATCGGTCGCCGTTCCCGGCAGTATCGCGCCGGGGGTGGATTCCGTCGCCAAGGCGGTGACCGCGACCAACATGATTCCGCAGGCGCTGACCGACGCGCTGACTGAAGCCGGTCCGATCGCGGCTGTGTTTCCCGACGGCACCAAGACAAAGATTCCACCGAACCGTGATCCGCGGGAGGTGTTTGCCGATTGGCTGATTCGGCCGGAGAACCCGTGGTTCGCCAAAGCCATCGTCAACCGGACTTGGGCGTGGGCGATGGGGCGGGGCGTTATTGACGAGCCGGACGACATTCGGGAGAACAACCCGCCCAGCAACCCCGAACTCTTAGCTTACTTGGAGAAGGAGTTGGTTTCAAGCGGCTACAATCTGAAGAATTTGAAGCGGCTGATCTTTACTTCGACCGCTTACCAGTTCTCTTCGATACAGAGGTCCAAAGCACCCGAAGCCAGCGCCAACTTCGCCAGCTACCATTTGCGACGGGTGGAGGCCGAGGTGTTGATCGACGAGCTGAACAAAATCACCGGCGGTTCCGACTTGTACACCAGCGCTGTGCCGGAGCCGTTCACGTATATTCCCCGCGACATGACTGCAGTGGAACTGGCGGATGGCAGTGTCACCAGTTCCTTCCTGACGCTGTTCGGACGTTCCTCGCGGGCCACAGGGATGGAATCCGAGCGCGTCAACGAGTTGGCCTCGACCCAGTGCCTGCACATGTTGAATTCGGCCGCAATCCAGAGCAAGCTTCAGGACGGGCCGAAACTCGCGGCGATATTCTCCCAAGGCGGCAAACCGAATGAAATCGCCGAGAGGCTTTACCTGACAATCCTCTCGCGGCTTCCGACCGACGCCGACCTGGAGACGATCGAGGAATACGCCAAGAGCGGAGCGGCAAAAGGAAATGGCGTCTGGGTCGATGTTGCCTGGTCGCTCATCAACAGTCCCGAGTTTCTTCTGCGGCATTAATTGCGATGCGGAGACATCATGTTAACATTACGTTTCATGGCACGACAACCGAAGTGGAAGTGAAAGGATTCCGGAAAGTATGAACACAAATCACAATCAAGGCGGCCAGGAGCAGGTCACGCGGCGCGAGGCTTTGCGTCGTTGCGCTTTGCGCGTTGCGGGTGCGATCGCGGCCGGCGGTCTGAGTTCCCGCGTCTTCGCGGCCGAGGCCGTAAAGACGACCCAGCAGAAAGCTGCCGAGCAGAAAGCCGCCGAAGAGAAGGCGGCCCGGGATGCGGCAGCCAAAGCCAAGGCCATTGACAAGAAAGTCCGGATCAAATCGGTTATCCAAATCTTCTTGTGGGGCGGCATGTCGCAGAACGATACCTGGGACCCGAAGCCCGGTTCGGGCTATGACTACATGGGTGATTTTGACAAGGTCATCCCCACCAACGTGTCTGGAATTCAACTTGGCGCGCTATTCCCAAAACTGGCACAGCAGGCCGATAAGTTCTCGCTGATCCGCAGCATGACCCACGGCAATAACGGCCACGAGACGGCGGCCTACCTGATGCAAACCGGCCATCTGCCGGGCGGGCGGCTGGCCTACCCCAGCGTGGGTGCCATATTTGCCTTCTTCAAAAAAGACCAATACAAAGGGCTGATTCCGCCCTACATCGTGATGTTGGAGGCAGCCGGGCGTTTTTCCGAGGAGGGTTTCCTTGGCCCCGCATACAAACCTTTCGCCACGGGCGGCGATCCCAACGCGGCCCGCTTCGAGGTGCAGGGAATCGTCAATAAGGGAATCGACGACGGGCGGCAAAAGGCTCGCCGTGAGCTGGTCGATAAAGTCAATCTTATGGGCTACGGTCTTGCGGACGCTCCGGAGATGACCTCCGCCGAGGCGGCCAGACAGAAAGCCTACGGGTTGATCCTGGGCAGCGGGAAGGAAGTATTCAATCTCGACAACGAACCTGCGGAAGTCAGGGATCGCTACGGTCGCCACACATTCGGCCAGGAATGCCTGGCGGCGCGGCGGATGGTCGAGGCGGGAGTGCCCTACATCACGATCAGCTTCCCGGGTGGCTGGGACACGCATTCCAACCATTTCGCCACCATGCGAAAACAATGCCCCAGTCTCGATCAGGGCCTCGCGACGCTGCTTGCGGATCTGAGCGAGAAGGGCCTGCTCGAAAGCACGCTGGTTTGGTGCACCGGCGAGTTCGGCCGAACACCGAAAATTTCCTGGGAGCCTCCTTGGAACGGAGGTCGCGGGCACCATGGCGCGGTCTTTACCGTGTTGGTCGCCGGCGGTGGATTCCAGGGTGGCCGCGTCGTCGGCTCCTCAGATGTCAAAGGAGAGCAAGTCAAAGAAAGGCCCGTCTACCCGGCGGACCTGCTGGGCAGCTTTTATCTGTTGGCCGGCATCGACGCCACGGCCAGGTTGCCTCATCCTTGGGGGCTGGATGCCTACGTGTTGGACACCGAAAACGAAGGCATGAAGTCGGCCGGACTTTTGGAAGAGATTATGTAGCCAATGACAAGAAATGGAGTAGCTCGTGCGTAGATTCACCAGGCTTCTGCTCGTGGCGCTCGGCATACTTGTGCCTGCGGCCTCCTCAACCTGGGCGCAGAGCCACCAGCACATCGGATACGTCTATCCCGCCGGCGGCCAACAGGGCACCACCTTCCCTATCCGGTTGGGTGGACAGGAGCTCATCCGTGCTTCTGATTTGGTTGTGAGCGGAGAAGGAGTTTCCGTTCGGCTGGTTGATTACAACCGGGTGATGAACAATGAGGAGATGGGGTTGCTCACTCGCCAACTCAGCGAGCTGCAGAAGAAGGAAACGACGATCAGCGACGAGATGGCCTCCAAGATGGCTTCGTTAGAATTCCCCGAACCCATCGGGCCGGATGCCGGACCCAACGCGAGCCCATTTCTCATTTGTCCGATATGTGGCACGGCCAATCCTCTTGACGGCAAGTTCTGCGTCAAATGCAACACAGCGTTGGACAAGGCGATTGTGGTGGGCGGAGAGGCCGCGAAGAGCGAATCTTCTAAGTCTGAAAAGGAAGCGGCCAAGCAGAAGCTGATCGAACGGATCCAGAAGAAATTTTCCGACGACGAGCGCAACCCGGCCGTTCGTTCCCAGACCGAGCTCGTCTTTGCCGAGGTCACGATCGCACCCGACGCCAAACCCGGCCGGCGAGAGATCAGAGTGATCACCAAACGGGGCGTCTCCAACCCGCTATCCTTCTTCGTGGGCCAACTTCCAGAAGTTGCCCGCAGGCCGATGAAGGCCATGCAGCTCCCGGTGCTCGGCAAGGAGCATCTGGCCCAGCGCAAACGGCCGCGGGAAGAAGAGGAGATCCGAATCACCGTGCCCTGCACGATGAACGGCCAGATCGCAGCGGGCGAGATGAACCGGTATCGTTTTCAGGCAAACAAGGGGCAGCGGCTGGTCATCTCCACCAAGGCCCGTGAACTGATTCCTTACGTTCCCGACGGCGTTCCCGGTTGGTGCCAAGCCGTGCTCCGCATCCGCGATGCCACCGGCAAGGAGCTGGCCTACAACGACGATTTTCGTTTCAACCCCGACCCGCTTATCTATTTCGAGGTTCCCGAGGATGGCGAGTATCTGCTGTTCATCAACGAGGCGCTGTTTCGCGGCCGCGAAAGTTTTGTGTATCGCATGACCATCGCTGAACTGCCCTTCGTGACCGGCATCTTCCCGTTGGGAGGCTGTGTGGGTGAGCCGGCCAAGATCGAGGTGGATGGTTGGAATCTGGAAAAGGTCACGATGGGGCCGCCGCCCAAAGACGCAAAACCGGGGCTCCATCTGCTGGCTGCCACCGATGGAAAATTCGTCTCCAACGACGTGCCGTTCGCCTTGGACACGCTGCCTGAATGCTTGAAAAGCGACCCCGTCGACGATCCGTCGAAAGCGCAAAAAGTGACTCTTCCGATCATCGTCAACGGGCGAGTGGAACGTCCGGGCGATTGGGACATCTTTGAGCTGGATGGAAAGGCCGGCGAAACGATCGTCGTGGAAGTGTACGCGCGCCGGCTCGGTTCCCCGCTCGATTCCTTCGTCAAAGTCACCAGCGCGGAGGGCAAGATCCTCGCGCTCAACGACGATCATTTCGACGCGGCATCCGGGAGGAATACCGACCACGCCGATTCCTACCTCATGGTTAAACTCCCTGCCGGCGGAAAGTATTTCATTCACCTCGGCGACACGAGGCAACATGGCGGAAAGGATTATGCCTACCGGCTCCGGATCAGCCTGCCGCAACCTGATTTCGTGCTGCGTTTGATCCCTTCCCGAATCGTCATGCCCGCCAACGGGTCTGCGAAGGTGACGGTCTTCGCCATCCGCAAGGATGGATTCGATGGGCCAATCCATCTGAACTTCAAAGACCTGCCAAATGGGTTCGAATCTCCCGGTGCCACGCTGCCGGCCAAACAAGAGACCGTGGAATTGGCGCTGAAGACCAGCCGGACGGCGATGGAGATGCCGGTCAACCTCGCCGTCGTGGGCACGGCGAAAATCGGTGATCGGGAGGTTGTCCATGAGGTCGTGCCGGCCGAAGACAAGATGCAGGCTTTCCTCTGGCGCCATTTGTTGCCTGCGGATACCCTGCCTGTATTGGTCTTCGATCCCTCCTACCATCCGCCAGCCGACCGCATTCGCCCCCCGATCCGCGACGAAGATCGACCAAAGGATGTGAAGCGCACGCTGACCCGGGCATCGGTCGAGTCGTATTTGAAGCAGATCGAAGGCCTCTACCAAGAGTGGTTCCTGACCGACGAGTTTGCCAACCGCGAGATCGCAAAAACAGAAGCCGGCGTGATTCAATAAAAAAGACAAAAACTGTCCTGCCCCAAGTTTTTGATATTTTTTTAGACATGAACTTTCTCATCGCTCTCCTGCAAAACTGTTCGGTCTGTCCAGCGGCTGGCAACGCGATCATCCTCCTGGCGAGAAAATGATGACTGCGAAACCCATTTTCGTTCTTACCGGCGCTGGAATTTCAGCCGAATCGGGGATTCAGACATTTCGCGGTGCAAGCGGCCTGTGGGAGGGACACAAGGTTGAGGATGTGGCGTCCCCTGCGGAATTTCAACGGGATCCGACGATTGTTTTTGAGTTCTACAACGTGCGGCGCGCAAAAATCCGAGACGCCCAACCCAACGCGGCACACCTCGCCTTGGCGCGGCTGGGAAGGGAATTTCAGGGCACAGTGACGGTGGTCACTCAGAATATTGACGACCTGCATGAGCGGGCGGGCAGCCGCAACGTCATTCACATGCACGGGGAGGCAATGAAGGCGCGGTGCCAAAAATGCGAAGCGGTTGCTGTTTGGGAAAACAATCTGGACGAGACGAGCGTGTGCCCGAAATGTCTGGCATCGGAAAGCCTCCGCCCACACATCGTATGGTTTGGGGAAATCCCCCTCTTCATGGACGAAATTTATCTCGCCCTGTCGGAAGCGGGTCTTTTCATCTCCATCGGGACATCCGGGAAAGTTTATCCGGCGGCCGGATTTGCAGAGGCTGCGTCCAGACAGGGAATCCGCACGATTGAAGTGAATCCGGACTCAACAGAAATCTCCCCACACTTCGATGAACACCTGCGGGGGCCTGCCGGACTGAAAGTCACGGAATTGGTTGAGAGGCTGTTGTCCCCCTGCGCTGAATAGGGCTTTTGGGCGCGGGGGACGCCGCCGGGAAGCCCGATATCAAGCCTTCGCTACCGGGAGTTCGCTCCACCGGGTTGTGAACCCCTGCGACTTGCGTTCCTGCCGCATCCCCCACGCCTGGCGGGTTCCCATCGCTCCGGAGCGAACCGTGTCTTTTCCAAAACGCGAATTGAGTTGGTCAACCGCCTCCTGAAGAGCCTTTCGCGGGGCGGCATTTTTCGGTTCATCGAACAACGAAAGCTGGACGCACTGCTCGGGCACGAGTTCGGTCACAAAGACTCCGGTCTTTTTGTATCGGTGGCCGGGACGGTAGATTTCCCGGAGAAGCGAGCGGGCGGCAGCGATCAGATCGGAAGTGTGGTTGCTTGGGCAAAGCAGAGAGGTCTGGGCCCCGGCGGTGTATTGCGCTTGTGTGGCATGGAATGGGTTTGTCGTGACAAACACATGGACGTTCGTGGCGAGCAGTCGGCCCGCGCGAAGTTTTTCCGCCACTTGTGTCGTGTAGGTGGCCAGTGCCTCCTCCAGTTCCTCAAGCGACTCGACCGGCCGGCCGAAGGATTTGGCCGAGGCGATCCCCTTTTTGGGCGGCGGCATTTCCTCCAGCGTTAGGCACGGGATGCCGTTCAGTTCCCTGGCGATGCGCTCGCCCACCACGCCGAGTTCCCTCCTCACCCAAGCCATGTCCGCACGCTTCAAGTCGCGTGCCGTGTGGATGCCGCCGCGCCCCAGTCTGGCCGCAAGGCGTTTTCCGATCCCCCAGATGTCGGCGCAGGCCACGCTGGCAAGTATTTCGTCGGGGTTCCCGGCAGCGGTCAGGTCAAAGATGCCGTTGAGTCCCGGAGTCTTCTTGGCAAAACGGTTGGCGAGCTTGGCGAGGACCTTCGTGGATGCGATGCCGACCGATACCGGGAGGCCCGTCCACTGGCGAACCTGTGTCCGCAGCTCCTTGGCAAACGACTCGCCCTGTTCGTCGTCGAGCGCCAGGAACGCCTCATCTATCGAATACTCCTCGATGCCAGGAGCGTGTGATCGCAGGACGCTCATCACCCGCGCGGACATGTCGCCGTAGAGGGCGTAGTTCGAACTCAGGACCTCGACGGCATGACGCCGGAAGGTCTCCTTGTTCTTGAAGGCGGGGGCACCCATCGAGATGCCGAGCGCCTTGGCCTCCTCGCTGCGAGCGATCACGCAGCCGTCGTTGTTGCTCAGGATCACGACCGGCCTGCCGATCAAGCGCGGGGCGAACACCCGCTCGCAGGACGCATAGAAATTGTTGCAATCAACGAGCGCGATTTTCATCGGGCCTGATGGATGATAAATGTCACGACGCCCCAGATCACAAGCTCCTGATTCTCGCTGATCTCGATGGGAGGGAACGAATCGTTCCCGGCCTCAAGGAACACCTGGCCGTTTTTGCGCCGCAGCCGCTTGACTGTGAAATCCCCGTCCAGCATGGCGACCACGATCTGGCGATCCGCAGGAGAGAGCGAGCGGTCCACCACAAGGATGTCCCCACCGTGAATGCCCGCGTCCCGCATGGAATCCCCCTGCACGCGTACAAAGAACGTGGCGGCCGGGTTGCGTACCAGGTGTTCGTTCAAGTCGAGAGACCTCTCTATGTGGTCGTCGGCAGGGGATGGGAACCCCGCCTGAACCTTGGCCGACACCAGCGGGATCCGCAGCTTGGTGCGGGCCTCAAAGGGAATGGGGGAGCCGACAGTCATGCCAGCATTCAAAGGCAAGGCGGCGCAATGTCAAACCGGACTAATTTCGACCGCGTGCCCTCTGGAGCAGGGTATCTATCGGTGGAAAATGATGCCCATGCCATGCAGAAGCCCCTTTCGGGAATCCCTTGCGCGGATTCTTCTCTGCGATTACTCACACTCGGATGAAACTTTGGAATCCCGCCTGCAAAACCAGCGCGCTCATCTTTATCGGCGCGGCAATTTTTGTCCTGCATCCCCATCGCATTTTCGCACAGGCTCCGGGCGTTCCGATTGACCGCGACGAAATCCTCATCGCCTCGGACGCCTCCGGCAACGTTTTTCCCGTGACCGCCGTGCTCGCGCAGGACAAGGAAATGGATGGGGCGATCGTGCGCGTGGAGGGAGAAAGCTTCACGCCGCTCGCGCTCAACGACCAGACCGCGCCGGGCGACACCGTTTATATTTTCAGCGACCCGATGAGCGTTGTCGGTTATTTCACCTCGGGATACTCCATGAAGCCGTTCCCGCGCGCAGCGTGAGAATGCTGGCGGAATCGATGAATGCAGCGCTGCCCGCCGCGCCCGCAGTCAAATAGGCCTCCGCCAGAGGTTCGGCATTCCCAGCCCTTGCGACGGCAAAGCAGGGGTTTTGGTTGCCGTTCGCAGCCGCCGCAGGATAGGCTCCGGCCATGAAAAAATCCCTCGGCCCCACGACGCTGCTTTACCCCACGCCGGTTCTCGTGGTGGGAACCTATGACACCCACGGCAAGCCCAACGCGATGATCGCCTCATGGGGCGGCATTTGTTGTTCTCAACCGCCCAGCGTGAACATTTCCCTGCGCAAGGCGACCTACACCTACTCCGCCATCGTCGAGCGCAAGGCGTTCACCGTGGGCATCCCGGATCAGGAGCATGTCCGCCAGGCCGACTATCTGGGCATCGCATCGGGGCGCGACACCGACAAAATCGCCGCCGCCGGACTCACCTCTGTGCGCAGTGAACTGGTGGACGCCCCCTTCATTGCCGAGTTTCCTCTCACGCTCGAATGCCGCCTGATCCACACCGCCGACCTCGGGCTGCACACCCTGTTCGTCGGGGAAATTGTCGATGTCAAAATAGATCCCGAAGCGCTTACCATGGAGGGCAACGCGGACATCCGCAAAATCAACCCGTTCCTCTTTGATCCCAGCGCCAGGGGATACTATGGCGTGGGGGAATTCCTCGGCAACGCGTTCTCCGTGGGCCGGGACATTCCAGGCGGCTCATCGGCCTGTAAGCAGGACTGACAGGCGACATCTCCCTTTCAACCGTTGGCCGCCGCCATGGCCGGGGGAAAAGCGGGCACCTCGGGCAAGCCATCCCGTGTGCTTCCCGGTGCGACTGCCGTTTCTAAGCTAATAACTTATAGTGAAGACTTCCAAAAACGCCAACACGCGCCCGACACGGGCGTGGCTAAAACCGCGCCAGTAGCGCTCCCTTCCTCCATTTTCTTTGCATCTGCAATTCCACATTCCTCTTTTTGGACATCGATCGGGAAATAGCAGAGATGTCGTAGCTTTGCGTAATGACGAACACGCAAAGTTTCGGCCTTTGGTAATCAATTTTTCGGCGTTCATCTACGCTGCAATCATAAGGAAACTGATTTTGCTATTCTGAAGCTGACCGGATAGAAACGACCCCGGCATGCTCAAGCGACCGCTACGCCTCTTCATCACTGTGTGCGCAATCGCGTCCGTGCTGCTCTTCGGCACGACCTGCACCACGATCCCGGACCTGCCCGCCGGGGTCGTGAAACAATCCTCTCAAGTCGCATGCGGGAGGGACAGCGTGACGGTGGACTTCTATTTTCAAAAGCAGGCTGCACCGCAGCCCATGGTCGTCGTGGTTCACGGTTTCAGCCGCAGCAGACGATACATGGCGGGATGGGGAGCGGACCTTGCGGACCACGGGATGATCGCCGCGGTGATGACCCAGCCGTATTGGGCCGGGCATTCCCGCAACGGGGAGGCGATCGCACGACTGGTCGAGCTGGGACGCGCCGGCAAATGGCCCATCGACGCCAGAGGCAACGGCAAGGTGGGACTTGTGGGGTTTTCCATGGGCGGTCTGACGACCCTGCTGGCCGCCGCGAGCCTGTCGCCGCCAGTAGATGCTTGGGTCGGGCTGGATCCGGTTGATCATGCCGGGCGCGGAGGAGAGAAGACGGCACTGGTGAAGGCTCCCGGCTTGGCGCTACTGGCCGAACCCTCGCCTTTTAACAGGCAAGGCAACGCGCTCGCCATGCTTCACGACTATGGCGGTCCCCTTCAGGTGATAAAGGTCACAGGTGCCACTCACTGCGATGCGGAGTCGCCTTCCGACATCCTTGGCCAGATCGCCTGCGGACGGGCGGATCCCATGCGGCACGACCGGTTCAGGTCCGCCACGCTGGAGTTTCTGGATGGGGTGTTCAGTGGTGGTGCCCACACGCAGGTCAGAGTCCATGTTGGACTGGAAGTTGTATTTAAGCTGTGAAAGTGGAAGCCGCCATATTCGATATCGGAAACGTCCTCCTCCTCTTCGACTACATGAAGGCCGCAAACCGGCTGGCTCGAAAGAACGGTCTCGGCCCCCTTCCCGACCGCACCATTATCACCGCCGCCAGCCATGCGTTTGAACTCGGGCGCTCCACACGCGCGCAGTTCCTTTCCGTCGTGCGCCGGGAATTCCACGACACCGGCGAGGAGGAGGAGTTCGTTGCGATCTGGGAGGATATCTTCGAGGAAAACACCCGGATGACAGCGTTTGCCCGCGATCTCTCCAAGAGGATCCCGGTGTTTATGATTTCAAATATCGGGGAGATCCACCACCGGTATATTTTCAGAAAGTTCGATGTGTTCTCTATCTTCCGAGACAGGATATTTTCCTATCTGGACGGTCTCATGAAGCCCGACCCGGCGGTCTTTGAACTCGCTAAGAGCCGCTTCGGCGTCAAACCCGCCGCAACTGTTTACATCGACGATATCCAGGAGAACTGCGCTGCGGCGAGCGCCGCCGGCTTTCTGGGGCTCCACTACGACCAGCGCAGGCAGGATCTCCCCCAGGCATGGGAAATCCAGACCGCCTGATGCGAGCTCCCCGATCAGGCAACCGACTTTTTTCCCAGCGATCGCCCGCAGATCCTTTATCCATGCGGTTTCCCAAGGCAAAACCACTTTGTGAAAATTGGTCGGGGCGACAGGATTCGAACCTGCGACCTCCTGGTCCCAAACCAGGCGCTCTACCAAGCTAAGCTACACCCCGATTCCTCATGATCCTTGCAACCTGATTTCGCGGCCTGAGATCATTGGGACATTTGAAAGCCACAAGAAGCAGAACCGCCAGCGTCAGATTGGAAGAAGTCCAAACCCTCTTCTCTAAGAGAACACAGTTGAATATGCCTTGAAAAAACACCATGGCAAACAAATTCGCGACACCAAATTCGCGGATCTCTCCTGGAGCCCGATGGGTTCCCGGATTCCGATGCGAAAAAACCCTCCCGGCGCAAACCGGAAGGGTCTTTTTTGCTATGTTTCCGTTAGAACGAGAGCGTGACCTTCGCGCCGCCCCAGAACGTGTTGGGGTCGGTGGTGCCCCAGAGGTTGTAGAACGCGTAGCTGTATGCGGCGTAGGCCGACACGCTGATCATGCTGTTGATTTTGACCGGGACAGCCAGACCGATTTCCAGGTTGTTCACGCCGTTGTAGAAGTCCGCGTTCCCGTCGGTAAGCCTCGCGTTGTATTCGAAGTTCACACCGAAGGCGGTCCAGGGTGCCAGCGAAACGATGTCCTTATACACCGGGATCGATCCGTCGATGCGGGCGAGCAGGTAGCTCGAATTCCGCTTGACGGTTCCCGTGCCGCCATCGATGTCGGGCCCGAGGTCATAGTAGTAGGCCAGCGACGGGGTGATCGTCGCGGCGCCGGCATGGAAGGTGTAGGCCGCCTTCACATTGAGCTCGTTCGCATACAGGTTATACCCGGTCGGGAACACGTAGTAGAGGGTATACCCGGTGCTCAGGGCGAGATCGCCGAAGGTGTGCGTGTAGGTTGCTGACAGGTCAAATTCCTTGTAGGAAGTGTTCTGCGTGCCGAAGCCCATCCAGCCTTCGACGGTCAAGGAGTCGTTCTTGGTGATGTTCCAAGTGAGGGCCAGATCGGTCCAGTAAATGCCCGAGCCGTAGTTGCTGTTGTTGCCGTAGGCGCCGTGGGAGAGCACATTCGCGCCGCGGAACATGTAGAGGCTGTCCCAGCCGGTGCTGAGCGCCACGCCATACCACTTGAGCGGCTCCTCGACGATGACTTTGTCTTTGAACGTTTTTCCCTCCCCGGCAAGAAGCGGAGCGCCCGAAAGGACAGCCGCCAAGCTCACCAGCGAAACGATTTTGATAACGAGTTTCATGGTTTTGTTTTTCTTTTGTTTTTGTTTTTGTTTGGAGGACTCCGCCGTTTCCGGCGGGATCCCGATTTGAGCACGCCGATGGCGGCATGTTGATTGCTTGATCAGCAGACGCCGTGCCAAGTATTTCCCTCCGGGAAAGATTCTGGTACAAAACGGGCGTATTGTCCCAAAAAAAGTTTGGAAACGGAAACAGCGGTTGGTCGAGGGTGTGCGGGGAGAGAAAGGAGCGGGATCAAACTGCTCCCGCTATTGATGGGCGTTTCACGGGAACGGCTGCGCAACGGCGGCAAGTTTCGCCGCCAGCTCCTCTTTTTTGAGCGGCTTTGTGAGGAAGTCGTCCATCCCGACGGCGAGGCATCGCTCGCGGTCGCCGGGCATCGCGTTTGCGGTCAGGGCGATGATCGGCACATGAGATCCGGCAGCCGCCTCGACCTTCCGGATTTTTTCGGTGGCCTCAAGCCCGTCCATCACTGGCATGGACATATCCATGAGGATCGCAAAATATTTTTCTGGAACGAACGCTTGAAGCGCGCCTTCCCCATCTGCTGCGAACTCGGGCAGCAGGCCAAGGGCTTCGAGCATTTTCCCGGCAAGCATCCTGCTTCCCCGGTCGTCCTCGACAACGAGAACAATCCCTCCTTCAGCGGGCAGGGGCGACAGGCCCGTTGGGACGGGAGGGCGATGCTCCGTCAGCCCCGATTTTCCCCGATCTGAAATATGGGACGGCCCGGAGCCATTCCCACCAGCACGAAGGGATTCCAGCGGGAAGCGGAAGGTGAACGTGCTGCCTTTTCCGGGAGTCGAGGCGACGGTGATCGCTCCGCCCATGGCTTCGGCGATGCGTCTCGATATTGCGAGCCCGAGACCCGTGCCTCCAAACCGGCGATTGGACTTCGAGTCTGCCTGCACGAACGGTTGAAACAGGCGACCGAGCTCTTCGGAAGAAATCCCGATGCCGGTGTCTTCGACGCAGAAATCCAGAAACGATCCCTTGGGGCTGCGTGGTTGATCGGGTGAATTTGTAGAAGCGGCATCTTGCCGCTTGGGGCTTTCCGGCAAGCGGCAAGATGCCGCTTCTACGGTTTGAGATCCTAATGATTGGTGCGCCTCACACGAGCGGGACGCCCCCTGACCAGATCTCGTCACGCGGAGGCTCACCGAGCCGTCCGAAGTGAATTTGACGGCGTTGCCGAGCAGGTTGATGAGGATCTGGCGAATCCTGTGCGCGTCGCCGACGATCTGCTCCGGGAGACCGGCTGCCAATTCGCAGCGGAGTTCGATGCCTTTTTCCGCGGCGGTTTTTCGGACGGGATCCTCTGCGGTTTTCACGAGGTCGGCCACCGCCAGCGGCGCAACATGGATCGCCAGCGTGCCGGCATCAATACTGGAGAAATCGAGGATGTCGTTGACGATGGCGAGGAGGTGTTCGCCGCTGCTGCTGATCGTCTCCGCATAGGTCTTTTGCTCGCTGTCGAGCCGGGTGTCGGCGAGCAGTTGCGCGAATCCGAGCACGCCGTTGAGCGGGGTGCGCAGCTCGTGGCTCATGACGCCGAGAAACTCGCTCTTTGCTCGGTTGGCGGTCTCAGCGCGGTCGAGAGCCTCAAGCAAATTTGCGTCCATTTCTTTCCGCTCGGTGATGTCCGTATCGCTGCCACGATAGCCGCACAGGGTTCCTTCTGCGTTCAGGATGGGAGAGCCGTTTGTGGAGACCCACACCTGCCGTCCATCTTTGGTCTGTATGGCGTTGACAAGATTCACGAACGGTTGCTTCCGCGCGAAGACCGCGAAGGCAGAGGCTTTGAACTCCTCGCGCTCGGATTCTGGATGCAGGTCGTAGAAGTGCTTCCGGCCCACCAGTTCATCCGGGCGGTAGCCGCAAACTGTCTCGGACACCTGGCTGACATAGGTGTAAAGACCCTGGGCGTCCACCTCCCAAGCTACCGTGAGACTCTGCTCGGCAAGTTGAGCATAGCGGGCTTCGCTCTCCCGGTGCATCATTTCTGCCTGTTTGCGATCTGTAATATCGAGGCAGTGGCCGATATAACCCAGGAATTCGCCATCGTTGTTGTGGCGGGGGGTTCCCTGATCCTCAAGCCATCGGTATTCGCCATCATGCCGGCGGAGCCGGTAGTCCATACTGAATGGTGCGCGCCGGGTAAAGGCTTCAACATAGGTGCGGAAACAGGAGTCCAAATCATCGGGATGAACCCCTTCGGTCCAACCATCCCCCAGTTCCTGCTCCAGTGAGCGACCGGTAAAATCCAGCCAGACCCGGTTGAAGTAATTGCATTTTTTATCAATTCCGGAGGTCCAGATCAAAGCCTGTCCGGAATCTGCCAGCGTGCGGAAATGCATCTCGCTTTCCCGGAGCGTGTTTTCTAATTCTTTGACGCCGGTGATGTCAATCAGCGCGATGTGGCAGACGGGCTCTTCGTTTTCGTCGCAAGCGTAGGTGATCTTCAAATGCGCAAAGAATGCCGTGTCGTCCGGCCTGACCATCCGCAGGTCGCACTCCTGCGGTTGGCGCGTATCCAAGAGTTTCTTCCGGCACAGGTAGTAGAGCTCCTGATCTTCCTTGGAGATGAAGGCGGACAAGCCCCTTCCGACCAGCGTGTCGCGCTTCTGGTGGAGGAGTGTGGCGGCGGTGAGGTTTGCCTCGAGGATCAGCCCCTTTTCGCTGACCGTGCAGTAGCCGACCGGGGCCAGATCGTAGAGGTCGAAATACCGCGCCCGCGTGGCGCCCAAGTCCGCCTGCGCCCGGAGCAGATCTTCGTTCTGCATCTCGAGTTCGATCTGGTGGACGCGCAGCTCGTGGAGCGAGGTTCGCAGGGTTTCCGGCGACAGGGCATCGAGATTCTCCGGCGAGTTGTCGAGCATTTCCCGGAAGGCCTTTTCCGCCCGTTCGCGGAGAGTGGTCGACTGCGGGGATGCTGGGGGCTGCTCACTCATGGGATGCGGCTCTCGGGGACGCAGGGTTTTCCGGATGGGAAAAGAATGAAGAATATCCAATATCCAACAAGGAATTTCCAAGGCCCAAGGAAGACTGCGCGGGTGGCGGCCTTCATGATGGGATATTCCTTGTTGGGCATGGGATATTGAATTCCGGTTATTGGGGTCATGATCATAGTGCAATGCAGGCGAGTTTCGCAGCCAGCTCGTCCTTTTTGAACGGCTTGGCGAGGAAGTCGTCCATGCCGGCGGCGAGGTAGATCTCCCGGGAGCCGGACGTCACGTTGGCCGAGAGAGCGATGATCGGAACCCGGGAGCCGGATTCCCTTGAACGGATGATTCCTGCGGCCTCAAACCCGTTCATTCCCGGCATCCGCAAATCCATGAGGATGGCCAAGTGTTTTCCAGGAGCAAAGGCCTCGACCGCTTCGGTCCCGTTGCCTGCAAATTCCACGCGGTAGCCAAGGCTCTGGAGCATTTTTCCAAGCACGAAGCTGTTGCTCCGGTCATCTTCGACGACGAGCACCGGAAGGGCATCTCTTCCTGTAGTTCCTGTCGTTCCCTGGAGGGACGGGCTCCGTGCCGTCCCATTTTTTGGATCGGAAAAGTCGGCGCTGACGGAGCAGCGCCCTCCAGATTTTTCGACCGGGCCCTTTTTTCCAACGGACGGCACGGCGACCATCCCTCCAGCGGGAACAGCCGCCGGTTCCAGCGGGAGCCGGAATGTGAACGTGCTGCCTTTGCCGGGAGCGGAGACGACCGAGATCGAGCCTCCCATGGCTTCGGCCAAGCGCTGCGAGACGGCGAGCCCGATCCCCGTTCCGCCATACTTCTGGCTGATCGACGAGTCCGCTTGCATAAACGGCTGGAACAGACGGTCGAGTGCTTCGGAAGAAATTCCGAGACCCGTATCTTCGACGGAAAAATCCAGGAGCTCTGTCCCACTCTGCCCGGATCTCGTCACGCGGAGGCTCACTGAGCCGTCCGAAGTGAATTTGACAGCGTTGGCCAGAAGGTTGATGAGGATCTGGCGGATCCTCCGCTCGTCGCCGATAATCTGCGCCGGGACACCGGCTGCCAATTCGCAGTGGAACGCCACCCCTTTGTCGGCTGCGGATTTCCGGATGATTTCTGACGACAATTTCACGAGAGGGGCGAGGTCGAACGGGGCGGAGTGGATCGCAAGCGCACCTTTTTCGATGCTGGAGAAATCCAGGACATCGTTGATGAGGTCCAAAAGATGGATGCCGCTCTCTCTGATCCCCTCCGTGAGGGAATGCTGTTCGTCGTCGAGGGTAGTGTCGGAGAGGAGTTCCGCAAAACCCAGAACCCCGGTGAGCGGGTTGCGCAGCTCATGGGTCATGGTGGCCAGGAACTCGCTCTTGGCCGCCGTCGCCTTTTCGGCCCTTGCCGTGGCTTCCTCAAGCTGGCGGTTGATCTTCAGGATCTCGTCCTGCGCCTGCTTTTGCTCGGTGATGTCTTCCTTGATCGCCAGATAGCGGACCGTTTCTCCCTTGTCGTTCTGGACCGGCGAGATAGTCGCCGTTTCCCAATAGAGCGAGCCATCCTTGCGTCTGTTGTGAAACTCACCCTGCCAGATTTTTCCAGACATGATCGTTGTCCAGAGGCGGCGGTAAAATTCCGCGTCCTGCTCTCCGGATTTGAGCATGCGGTGGGTTTTGCCAACGGCCTCGGCCGCCGTGTAGCCCGTGGCCTTTTCAAAGGCGGGATTCACATACTCGATGTTCCCCCGGATGTCGGTGATGGCGACCGTGTTCGCGCTTTGCTCTACCGCCGCCCGGAGATTGCGCAGGGCCTCTTCCGATTTCTTCCGCCCGGTGATGTCGCGAGCGGAGGCATAGAGATGGTCATGGCCGTCCAGGCTGACTCCAATTCCGCTGATCTCGACATCGATGGCTGCCCCGTCTTTGCGGCGATGGCGTGTCTCGAACACGGCGGGGTGCGCGATCAACTCTCGGACTTTCCCCAACAGCTCTTCACGCGACCATTGCGTGTCCCAATCCGCGACATTGAGATGCAACGCCTCTTCGCCCGTATAGCCGAGCATCTTGCAAAATGTTTCATTCGCCTCCACGACATTTCCCTGATCGTCAAGGATGTGAATGCCATCGCCGGATGATTGCATCAAAGTTTTGTTGCGCATCGCCAGCGCGGTGAGAGCCTTTTCATCTTGCTTGCGCCCGGTGACGTCAATCAGCGCGAAACGGCAGACGGGCGCGCCATTTTCGTCGCACGCGGCGGTGATCTCCAAATGCGCAAAGAATGCCGTGCCGTCCGGCCTGACCATCCGCAGATCGCACTCCTGCGGTTGGAGCGTATCCAAGAGGTTCTTCCGGCACAGGTAGTAGAGCTCCTGGTCTTCCTTGGAGATGAAGGAGGACAAGCCCCTTCCGACCAGCGCATCGCGCTCCCGGCGGAGGAGCGTGGCGGCGGTGAGGTTTGCCTCGAGGATCAGCCCCTTTTCGCTGACCGTGCAGTAGCCGACCGGGGCCAGGTCGTAGAGGTCGAAATACCGCGCTCGCGTGGCGCCCAGGTCCGTTTGCGACCGGCGCAGATCTTCGTTCTGCATCTCGAGTTCGATCTGGTGGACGCGCAGCTCGTAGAGGGAGGCGCGCAGGGTTTCCGGCGACAGGGAATCGAGCTGATCCAGGGAGCTGTCGAGCATTTCCCGGAAGGCCTTTTCCGCCCGCTCGCGGAGAGTGGTCGACTGCGGGGATGCTGGAGGCGGCTCATTCATGGGAGGTGGCGTTTTCCGGAGGGGAAGAGAAAGAGGAATATCCAATATCCAACAAGGAATATCCAAGGCCCAAGGGAGGAATCGCGCGGGTGGCGGCTCTGGCCTTCATCCTTGGATATTCCTTGTTGGACATTGGATATTGAACTCCCTTGTTTGGCGTTGGATCTTGCGTTTTTGTTCCGGCCTGATTCATGTTCGCTCCTTGGAGTTTTTCGCCGTCTCAACACTCTTAAACAAGACTGCGATCAGCTCATCGGTTTCTTTGAGAAGCAGGGCGAGATGTTCCGGCGGCTTGATTAATTCCGCCCGCACGATCACCTTCAGCCAAATCTCTGTTTCACGCAGTTCTTTCAGCGCGATCTTCAGCTTGTGAATGAAATCCGCCTTTGATTCCGCGCTCTGTGCCTCGCCGTAGTTTGGTGCCGGGGATGTTCCGCTTCGCAGCAGTTGCAGGCAGATGTGTTTGCCTGATTTGCTATCCGGCAACGCCTCGGAGAGCTTGATTATCCTCACCGAGAAATCAACTAACCGATCCTGCAGGTCGAACTTTCTGTCCTTCATCCTTGGATATTCCTTGTTGGACATTGGATATTGACCTCCCTTGTTGGACATTGGACGTTGTCTTCCCTTGTCGCGCGTTCGGTGGTGGCGATGGCGTAGATTTTTCCGGCCTCGTCGAGGAGGGCGGTGGAGATGATCGAGACCTCGACGGTCGCGCCGGATTTGGTGAGGCGTCGGGTGGGGTAGGGCTCGAGGATTTTCGCGTGGCTGAGCTTGGCGAGTGTGTCCAGCGCGCCCTCGCGCAGCTCCTGCGGGATCCGGTCGTGCACGTGCATCGCCAGTGCCTCGGCCTCGCTCCAGCCATACAGCCGCACCGCGCCCGGGTTCCAGGCGATCGTGCGGCCCTCGAGATCCTGCACGGTGATGGCATCGCGGGCATCGCGCACGACCACCGCGAGGCGGAGCTGGT
>Ga0194039_1000175_pt1 | contig 41435 bp, 35 predicted proteins | sample JunL228m_MetaG_FD_148679 | JGI IMG/M metagenome (GOLD analysis project Ga0194039, IMG submission 148679) | Anoxic zone freshwater microbial communities from boreal shield lake in IISD Experimental Lakes Area, Ontario, Canada - Jun2016-L227-8m | ecosystem: Environmental > Aquatic > Freshwater >...
ATCATGAACGAAACACCCAACCAATCACAGAATCCGCCCACTCCAACCCCGGATCGAACCGCTCCGGCTATCGCCCGTCCCAAGCCGACACTGGTGGCACCCCCTTACCCGGAGCGCCGATTTTAATCGGCTTAAACCGAACAACAACCCACACGCCACGATCATGAACGAAACACCCAACCAATCACACAATCCCCCCACTCCAACCCCAGATCGAACCGCTCCGACTATCGCCCGTCCCAAGCCGACGCTGGTGGCACCCCCTTGCCCGGAGCGCCGATTTTAATCGGCTTAAACCAAACGACAACCCACACGCCACGATCATGAACGAAACACCCAACCAATCACACAATCCGCCCACTCCAACCCCAGATCGAACCGCTCCGGCTATCGCGCGTCCTAAGCCGACTGAAGTCGGCGCTCCGCCCGAAACCCCGCAGCGGGACAGGCCGACCAAGAGCAAGCGCTCCGTTTCCTGCCCACCGTATAACCCAGGTCTGCAGCAACTGGTGGACGGCAAGCAGGCGTGGGCCAAACCGCTCGATGACGAGGCCAAGGCGAGCGGCTTTCTCGGCTGGCATCAACGCGGTTACCTGCCGCACCGCGATGTGCCGGGCCTGACGCAGTTCGTCACCTGCCGCCTGCACGACAGCTTTCCGCTCAGCCGCCGCGCCGAATGGCAGGCACTGTTGCGCATCGAGGACAACCGCCAGCGACGGGTGAAACTGGAGGATTACCTCGACCGCGGCCACGGTGTGTGTTGGTTAGGCCGACCCGACATTGGCGCGCTGACCGAAGGCGCGTTGCGCGAGTCCAACGGCCAGGGCTACGACCTGTTGGCTTGGGTGGTGATGCCGAACCATATCCACGTACTGGTGCATATTCGAGCAACACCCTTGTCGGCTCTCATCAAGAGTTGGAAAGGCCGCATCGCCCGGGAAGCCAACAAGCTGCTGTGCCGGCAGGGAGACTTTTGGGAGCGCGAGTATTGGGACACGTATATGCGCGATGAAGAGCAGTTGGTCAAGGCGCGGCGCTACACCGAGCGAAACCCATCAAAAGCCGGCCTGGTGCGCCAAGCCAAAGATTGGGCCTGGAGCAGCGCGCGGTTTCGGGATGACTATGGGCGGCTGGTGGCACCCCCTTGCCCGGAGCGCCGATTTTAATCGGCTTAAACCGAACAACAACCCACACGCCACGATTATGAACGAAACACCCAACCAATCACAGAATCCGCCCACTCCAACCCCAGATCGAACCGCTCCGACTATCGCCCGTCCCAAGCCGACGCTGGTGGCACCCCCTCGCCCGGAGCGCCGATTTTAATCGGCTTAAACCGAACAACAACCCACACGCCACGATCATGAACGAAACACCCAACCAATCACAGAATCCGCCCACTCCAACCCCAGATCGGACGGCTCCGGCTATCGCCCGTCCCAAGCCGACGCTGGTGGCACCCCCTTGCCCGGAGCGCCGATTTTAATCGGCTTAAACCGAACAACAACCCACACGCCACGATCATGAACGAAACACCCAACCAATCACACAACCCGGGATCGGACGGCTCCGACTATTGCGCGTCTTAAGCCGATTAAAATCGGCGCTCCGGCATCGTATCCGCGTAAATTGACAGCGACAAACCGCGCTGATAGCTTGAAACCCTCATGTTCACACACGCTGTCAATCCGGGAGCAGCCGGGAGAATCGCGCGATTCACCTCACAGGTTTGAGGCATGGATGACGTTTGCCGCATTTGTGCCAACGCTGCGGACAATCAAACGTTCCGGTGCGCGGAGAAGATGTTCGGGTTCGGAGGCGAGTTCATTTATTTCGAGTGTGGGCGGTGCGGATGCTTGCAGGCGCAGACGGTGCCGGCTGACTTGAGCCGGTATTATCCGCCGCACTACTACAGCTTCCATCTGCAGGCGGTGCCGCAGCGGGGTTTCAAGGCGCGGCTGGCTGGCTGGCGCGATCATTGGCTGCTAAGCGGCATGGGGGCGGATGCGTGGTTTGCCGGGAGGCTCACGGATCATCCGGCTCTCGCCGCTTTGAGGCAATTGCCGATGCGTGACGGCATGCGGCTGCTGGATGTGGGATGTGGCCGGGGGGAACTGCTGAGCATCCTCTACCGTGCCGGGTTTCGCGAATGCCTGGGGGCGGACCCGTTTCTGCCAGCGGACATCGAAGTGGTGCCTGGCCTGAGAGTGTGCCGCCAGCCGATCGAGAGCCTTCACCAAAACTTCGATCTGATCATGTTCCACCATGTGCTCGAGCACATCGAGGACGGCCGCGGCATCCTGTCGGCGGCCTGCGGACGGCTGCGGTCAAACGGCAGGATTCTCGTCCGGCTCCCGACCGTCGAGAGCGCCGCCTGGGACCGTTATCGGGAGAACTGGGTTGCCTTGGATGCGCCGAGGCATTTGTTCCTGCACACGCGCCGGAGTCTGGAGCTGCTGGCCAGCCAGGCGGGTTTGGTGGTCGAGCGATGCTGGTGCGATTCGGCGACGTTCCAGTTTTGGGCGAGTGAACTGTATCAATCGGGCCTGCCGCTGGTTTCCGCGGATGGGCGGACGGCACAGGCGGCCGACCACTTTACGAGCGCGAAACTGAGCGTCTTCGCAAAGGAAGCCCAGGCCCTGAACGCCGCGGGCCGCGGTGACAACCTCGTGGCGGTCTTGGTCCGGCGGTAGCACTTTCGGGCTTTCAGGCTTGGCACCAGCCCAACCCCCTGACAAGCTCGACAAGAATGGCGAATAATGATCGTGCATGAGCACTTTTTGGCGGCAGCTTAGAGAGTGGTTGCGCCGGGTGTTGCTGCGCGGGCCGATACTGAACTGGTGGGTCGGGCGCCGCGCACGGCAATGGGAACGGGCCTACTGCGGTGAACTGGTCCGGGCCATCGGCGGGCCGGCGCCATCATTCACCGCGGCCACGGTCTTGCGGACGATTCTGTTCATCGGCGATTGCATGTGGGAACAGAATGATTTGACGCCCGAGTTGCGCAAGATTGCCGATGTGACCGTCCTGGACCTCGGGCCGAAATTGAAAGCCAGGCCGGATTCGCAGTCGGCACAGGCGTGCGTGGCGGCGGCAGTCAAAGACTTCGCGGATACCCATGCGCGCCTGGCTCCGGACGCAATCTTTTTTTACGCGCGCCCGGCGCTGCTGTCAGACGAGGTATTTGATGAGCTTCGCCGCCGTTGGCACGGTCCGCTGCTGGGGATGAGTCTGGACGACAAGTTCGAGTTCTTTCCCTACGGCATCTTTTCGGGTGGTGGGGACAATTACCAACGTTGGGCGAAGCGGTTTGACGTCAACCTGACCAACTGCCTGGCGGCGACCGAGTGGTATCACCAGCGCGGCCTGCCCTGCCTTTATGTGCCCCAGGGAGTGCATCGGCCGGAGCATCTGGACCTGCCGAAATCGGTGCAATACCAGCACACTTTAAGTTTTCTCGGATCCCGCAAGCCGGAGCGCGCGCTCGTTATCAACCGATTGATCGAGACGGGAATCTCCATCGAATTGTTTGGGGCCGGATGGCCAAACAGCCAATGGATCGAAGACCCCAACTCCGTCTATCGCAATACCCAAATCAATCTTGGCATCGGCTTCGCCTCGTCCTCGAGCATCCTGACCACGATCAAGGGACGCGATTTTGAATGCCCCGGAGTGGGGGCCTGCTACCTGACGACCTATAACTGGGAATTGACCAACCATTATGAATTGGGCAAAGAGATTCTTTGCTACCGGTCGGTGGAAGAGCTGATCGAGATGTACTCGTGGTATCGGAAGCGGCCGCAGGAATGTTTGCGGATCGCGCAGGCCGCCTGGCGCCGCTGCGCCAACGAGCACACCTGGGAGAAGCGCTTCCGCAAGGTTTTCCTCGAAACCGGTTTCAAACTCTTGCGATGATCGCGCGGCCGTTCAGGGCCGCCAGGCTGTTTTATGGGATATCTTGATTATTATTCGTATCAGGCCAAGGCGCGCGGCGTTCACGGGCTGGCCGATGTCCAGCGCGCCGCGCGGGAAAAGAGCTATCTTTATGATCGAATCGTCCTGCGCTGGCTGCCAGCCGATCGCTGCGCGCGCATTGCCGAGCTGGCCTGCGGCCACGGCAGTTTTCTGGCTTGGTTGCACGAGCGCCAGTATCGTGAACTCACCGGCGTTGATTCCAGCCTCGAGCAGATCCAATTGGCTCAGCAGACCGGCGCGGCGGTCTGCCAGATGGATGCCAACCAATGGCTGGAGGGTCAACGCGATGCAAGCCAGCAGGCCATTGTCGCCATCGACCTGATCGAGCATATCTCCCGGGACGACTTCATGGAATTGCTGTGTGGCGCCCACCGGGTATTGGCGCCGGGCGGACGCCTGATCCTGCGCTACCCTAACGGGGACTCTCCGCTAGTTGGTCGGAACCTCTTCAACGATATCACCCATATCTGGACCTACACGACGAATTGTGTGGAAACCTTGGGCCGGATGCATGGCTTTTTGCGCTTCCATTTCAAAGACGAGAGCAGCGCTGCCATCCGCGATGCGCGCTGGCTCAAAGTCCCGCTCTGCAAGCTGAGCACCGCTGTCCTTGGCCTCCTCTTCCGCGCCGCAACCAAGGAAGAAGTCAGCTACTGGAGCCCGAACATTTGGGCGGCCCTGGAGAGGTAAGATTATCCGACATCGACATCGAGATGCCGTTCGCGGCCGCACCAGACGGTTTGACACAGTCGAGCGGCCTGCGTAGTCTGCCGTCTCAATGCCAGAATCCCTGAGTCACTGGGTTCGCCGCATCCAGAACTCGGCCATGCTTTACGGCGCGCTGGGGACGTTGCTGCGGGTCGGGGCGAATTTGATTGTTGTTCCTCTCGTCCTGCTGTTCATGTCGCCGGCCGAGCAGGCGATTTGGTGGGTGTTTCTGGCTCTGGGAGGGTTTGCCAATCTGGCTGATTTTGGCTTCGGCCAGGTCATCTCTCGAGTGTATAGCTACCTTTGGGCTGGGGCAGAGGACTTTGACGCCGAGGGCCTGAGACCACCCAGCGCGAACCGGGAACCGAACATCCCGCGAATCCGGGACTTAAACGTCGCAGTCAGATTCCTGTATTTGCGGCTGGCCATTGGCGCTTGTCTGCTCCTGGGGTTGGCCGGCAGCCTTTTTCTCATCACCCCGATACGCTCCCTGCCCAATCAGCCTCAGGCATGGGGTTTATGGGCGGCTTACCTCGGCTCGATCTGTTATAGCCTGGCGACCAGCCATTGGCTATTGGCCAGCCAGGGCACGAACCGCGTGCGGGACCTGCACGTGGCGGTTCTGTGGAGCAGCCTGGCATATTTCATCATCGTTTCGCTCATGCTTTGGGCCAGGCTGGGATTGGCTGCCATGGTGACCGCTTCCGCCGTCCGCGGCATCCTCCTCCGCCACTTGGCGCGAAAGGCTTACCATCGGGCCGTGCCCCTGACGCAGACCAAGCCGCTGAAGCCGGACCAAGTCCTGCTGAAGAGGCTGTGGCCCAACGCATGGAAATTCGGGCTCCAGTCACTGGGCGGATACTGTCTGGCCAATGGCACTGTTCTGATCAGCAGCCACATGCTCAGCGCGGCCATGACCGCTTCGGTTGGCCTGACGAACCAGGTGGCCAGCTTTATCATGAGCCTGGCCGTGCTGTGGCTGGCGGTCAAGTGGCCCCAATTAACCATGTTGCGCACCCAGGGTCGCCACGAGGAGATGTCAGTGCTGTTTGCCCGCCGGTTGGGGTTTGTGATGGTGAGCTTCGCCGGGATGGCCACGCTGCTGCTGTTGCTGGGCAATTACTTGCTGGCGCTCAAAGGCACTTCGACGCGTCTGTTGCCGACCCCCTACCTGGTGGTGCTGCTGGCCGGCGCCGGTTTGACAACCTTTTACGCGCAATGGGGCATGCTGGCGATGACCAATAACACCGTGCCATTTCTCAAAGTGTCCTTGGTGACGGCCGTTGTGATGCTCACGTTAAGCATTGTTCTGACCCGGTATTGGGGGCTTTGGGGCCTGATCCTGGGGCCTGTCGCCGCGGAGTTGTCCGGCAGTGCCTGGTACGTCATCCGTCGCGGGTTTCTCGGGCAGCCTCTGGGAGTGGGGCAGTTGTTGCGGGCCGCGCTCACCGGCCGGGCGCACCGTCAGGGGATACCGACGCCATTGCTGGCCGCCGCGCCGCAAAGTGACCCGGCAAGGAGGCCATGACCCCCGAACAGATTACCATCGCCATCACCGTTTTCGACCGGCGCGATTACCTCGAACAGGCGGTTGGCAGCGCGCTGGCTCAAACCTTGCCCGTGCGCGTGATGATCGTGGAAGATTGTGGTCCCGATCCCGGTCTCGAACGTTTCATCCGATCAAGATTTGGTTCGCAAATCAACTACCGCCGGAATCCGTGGCGGCGTGGCCTGTTCGACAATTGGAATGCCTGTGTGGAGCTGTGCCAGACCCCGTGGCTGTGCCTACTGCACGATGACGACTTCCTGGCGCCTGATTTTATCGAGGCCATGGTGCAGCTTGCCGAACAGATTCCCGGCCAGGGGTTGTATTACGGAAATTCCCGCCTGGTGGATTCGGCGGGTAAAACAGTCGAGGAGCCTTCGGCACCGGCTGGGCCGGACTTTCAAAAGATGGACTTGACGCGGGCAGCGGCTGGGAATCCGGTCCGGTTTCCGGCGGACCTCTTTCGAGTCGATTATGCCCGGGCGCTTGGCGGTTTTTGCGCCACTTCGCTTTATGCCGGCGACTGGGATATGTGGGTCAAGCTCGGCGCGCATTATGGCGCCGCCAGGACCAGCCGCATCGTCTCCAATAGCCGACTGCATCCGGGGGCGGAAACCAGCCGAATCGAACGTACCGGAAAGCGGCTGCCTCTGGTGATGATGCAGTATAAGAAGAACGTCGCGCTGCTGCGGCAGCACGGCATTCCAGCACGCTTTGATCGGCGGGCAGCGCTGGAGTCGTCGCCGATCTCCACGCGCTACCTGCTGAAACATGGTGCGAATCTTACTCCCCGCATGCGCCATTACCATACCGGCCTCCTGCTGCTGTCCCGGCCGCCGCACGCTTCCTACCGGCTCTTCAAAACACTCTCGTGGCTATTCGGGCCGGGCTTTGTCAGGCTGGCTTCGAGGTCTTACAATACCTTCAGCCGGCTCGCGTGACCCGGCCACTTTGCCGGCTGATTGGGCTATCTCGGCTAATGCCCGGAACACCCGTAGGATTTCGGGCTGGCTACCGCGGCCGGCAATTCCTGGAGCTTGGTGATCTGGACGCGGAAGTCCTCCGGCCCTTGTTCCAGGTAGGCCCATGTGAACGCGCCGGGGAATTCAGCCTCGAATTGGTATCGCATCGGCACGGGGTCGTGGTCGTTCAAGAGGATGAAGTGGTCGCCCACCGGCAACTCACGCCAGGTCTTCAGGATCAGCCCATGCTTGATCGAGCACGGGATCGGACGCACGTCCATGACTTTATCTTTGCCAATAGTGGATTCAGTTTGTGTTGTCATAAATTATTAGTGATCGGTAATCGGTGATCGGTAATCGGTGATCGGTGATGGGCGCGGCTATCGTCATGCTCTGAGGCCCACGCGAGCGCGGCCGTAATCGGTCATCATTGATGGGTGCCACGGCGGATCCCAAACAACCTGCACCTGCGCGTCCTTGACGCCTTCGACGTTCAGCAGGGCCATCTTCACGCCTGACGCAATACTCTCGTGCATCGGACAGCCTTGGGTGGTCAGAGTCATTTGGACGCGGATGGTGCTGCCTTCGATGTTAACCCCGTAGATCAAGCCAAGATCGACAATGTTGCAGTCGATTTCCGGATCAATGACCTGGCGCAAGGTCTCGACAACCAGTGGTTCGTCCAATTCTATCGCGTTCATAAATGTCCTTCAACTGCGGGCCGCAAATTCAGTGGTTTGCTCCTGGGGTGAACCATGTGACTGAGCATCTTCGCCACATTCACCCCGAGGACAAAAAGGCTGACCGCCAGCAACCCGACCCCGCACCGGACGGCTGCGGCGTTTCCCAGAGCTATCGCGACGCTTGTGCTGACCACGCCGACCAGCCACGTCCAGTAACCGATGCTCTGCAAGCCTGGCGAGTAGAGGTCCGCCAGCGACGGGATCTTGCGCAAGCCGATTTGTTTGCTATAGCTGCCGTACCAGACCAGAAAAGGAATGATCTTGTAGAACATCCCAATGATGGCGAAAGAGACTACCCCGAGCAACGCCAGGAAGCCGTAAACATTTTCGAGCTGTCCGGTGAACGGCGTGAGCGGCAGACCGGGCCAGGACAAAACCAACGCGAGGGCGGACAGCGGCGCGAGCAAACCAAGGGCCGTGAGAAAGTATCTTAAACCCCAATCCATCGCACGGCGTTTGCGCGCGCGCAGAATGGCGATCATCTCCAGGCCATAAGTCGCCAGGCCGGCCACCAGGACGAGGGCAAACACGAACTTGAATCGGCTGCGCAGCAGAATTGTCACGAAGGAGCCGAGCAGGCCGGCGTTCAGCAACACCACTGAGATCCATGTGCGGCGTTGGTTTTGAATTTCGCTCAGCGTAAACATCGGCACGAGCTTGTAAGAAATACCGACCATCAGCATCACAAACACACCCAGCACCCCCAGATGTGCGTGCGCGTGCATGGCGCCAATCGTGTCGAAGTGAGCTGCAAACGTCGCCGCCGCCTTGAGTCCGCGCAGCATCGCCGCCAGCGGGTTGGCCGGCGCCAGCGTATCGGCTGCCTCGTAGGTACACTTGCCGGCGGCAATGGTTAACCCCGCCAGCACGGTAAGCGACAGCCAGGCGAGGGCGGAAGCAACCGCGGTCGCGATGAGCGTCCAGCGCGGCACGCGCAGCAGGGTCCGGGCGATGTTATAGACGAACAGGGCTGCTCCTGCGGCCAGAATTGAGCCGAAATGCCCCACGTGTTTCATATCCCAAATCCAGAACATCCAGACCATTCCGATGAAGCCGACGACGTGAAAACCAAATTGCCAGGCCGCAAGCCTCTCGCTGTAGAGCTTCGTCTCCAAAGCGACCGGCACAAGTTGATACATGGCACCCATGACGATGGTGCAAAGCCAGCCGAGGACAAACAGGTGCGTGAGGGCAATGACGAATTGGTTGTAATGATACGTCGCCAGAATATCCGGCCGCAACACAAGCCAAAGGACACCCGTGACCAGCGACAGCAGGCCGGTGACCATGAACCGGAGTGGGAGGGTTACGGAGGGCGCGTTCGCGCCCAAGTTGCTTTGCGGGTTCATCGTTGCTGCCGGCATATTTGAGTGACAAAGCTCCCATCCTGTTGCTCTTCGCTTTCACCAATAAACCCGCGTTCCTTGAGTTGGTCGCAAAGATGAATGGGCCGGCGGTCCGTCCGCGCCCTTAGTCGCGCGCCTTCGGGCAGGGTGACCAGCGCTTCCAGAATTTTGATCAGTGGCTGGGGTGGCTCAAGTCCTCGCGCATCGACTTCAACGACCGGTGTGCCAGTGCAAGGAGCGGACTCCGCTCTCTGCGCCGATTGGGAGGACGCAGCAGCAGTTTCCGCTTTAGCGGGCTTGGCCGAGGCGCGGGTGAACAGAACTTCCCAATCGCCGGCGGCGGTGGGCTTGGCATGGTGCGAAAAGCCCTGTTGCGCCAGCATGGCGAACAGGGGAGCCGGTTTGAAAGGTGCGAGCAACAGGAGTTGTTCGTCCTCCTGCAACCGGGCGACGGCCTGCATGATTTTCGAGAACGGCTCCCGGCCGTTTCGAATATCTTCTCTAACGTCTAAAGTGACTGTTTTCTGCCGCATGACAATGCCACGATAGACGGATGGCGAGCGGGGCGCTTTGACACAAGTCAAATGTTGCGCAGATAGCGGCAACACCCGGTTCATCTGGGAAGCTCGCCTCTGGACGGACCCTCAGCCCTTCACTCTGGTCATTGAAATCGATGCCTGGAACATCCGCGAACGCGATGATTGGGGCCAGAATAAAGAACTGCTTCTACAGGACAAGAAACCCGAGCGCTGGCACTGGGTTTACATGGCAACGGTCTTCCGCTTGGACCACCGAGGCCAAACCGCCGGCCAGCGAGCCGTCATCAGTAATGGCAAGGTCGTCCAAGGATTTCATTCTACTTGGTCAGAATCAGACTTTCTGGTACAGCGGCCCGAAACTTGAGCAAGCACGAAAGTCGGCGCCTTCCAGGTCCGACGTGCCGAAAGGAGCCCAGGCGGAGGGCCGGAAAACACGCTCGGAGGCGACGTTATGCATGTAAACGGGTATCCGTAACATTGATGCCAGTGTGATGAGCTCGGCGCCGGTGTGGCCGTAACTAATCACCGCGTGGTTCGCCCCCCACGCATTCATTACTGAATAAACGTCCCGGAATGGTCCAGTGCCGGCTAAGTTCGGCGCAAACCAATGCGTCGGCCAGGTTGGGTTAGTGCGCTTCTCCAGGACGCAATAAATCTCCTTTGGCAAATCTACAATCTGTCCTTCGGCAATTTGCAGAGCAGGCCCAAGACCCTTGACGAGGTTCAGTCGGAACATCGTCGCCGGCATGTTAGCGCGCGTGCCGTAGCAACTGGAAAAGCCCCCGCCACGAAAATACTCATAAACCGCGGGCGGCCATGTGGTGGCTTCCAGACATGCCTGTGCTTCCTTAGGCGCGATCTCCCAGAACGGTTTCATCGCGGGCTGGCCTTCCTTCATCTGCTTGCCACAGGCATCAAGGGTCGCCGCACCGGAGTTGATGAGGTGCAGCAGGCCACCGGCCGCAGCACCAGTGAGGTTTTGGCCGGTCACCCGTTGCACCGCTTCTGGCCCCCAGTAGGTTCGCACATCGGCGAAGATCTGCGCCGTATCGGTGAGCAGGTGTCCCAGCAACATGCAGGCGCCGTTCAGCGAATCGTTCTCGGTTGCCACCAGATATGGCTCGCGGATGCCATTCCAATCGAACGATGAATTAAGAATCGCTTCCAGGAAATCGCCATTCGGGTAGTGGTCGGTCCATTGCCGTTGGCCCTGAAATCCCGCAACCAGAGCGTTGTGTCCGAGCGCTTCTTCCCCAAAACCCGATTTCGCCAGACGCCGGTTGCCGACCATCAGATCGCGTACAATCATCGCGCATTTCACCGAAAACTCCCATTCCCATTCCCTCCGCTCCTTAGTCCGGGGCTTGGAGTTATAGTCCCTGCCTTCCGGACAATGCGCCCGCACCCAGCCAAAAGCCCGCTGAAACTCCTGCTCGTCGTAAATCTTCTCTTCGATGCGACGGACCAATTCAGTCATATCCACGCATTCAACGCGCATGCCCAAAAAGTCTTCAAACAGGTCCTGGTTCACCATCGAGCCAGCAATGCCCATTGAAACCCCGCCAATGGACAGATAGGACTTGCCACGCATGGTGGCAACCGCCAAGCCGGCTTTAACAAACCCCAAAATCTTCTCACGGACATCCGCTGGGATGTGCGTATCTCCGATGTCCTGCACGTCGCGTCCGTAGATGGTGAATGCGGGCAGACCTTTCTGAGTGTGGGCAGCGCTCACAGCCGCCAGGTAAACCGCACCAGGGCGCTCTGTGCCATTAAAGCCCCAAACGGCTTTAGGGATCGCCGGTTCCGAGTCCATCGTCTCGGCGCCATAACACCAGCAAGGGCTCACGGTCAACGACACGCCCACGCCTTCCTTACGGAATTTTTCCGCAGCCGCAGCCGCCTCAGCGGCTCCGCCGATGCAGGTATCAGCGATGACACACTGAACCGGGAGGCCGTTGGAGTGCCGGAGACTCGATTCAATAAGCTTGGAAACCGATTTGGCCATTGCCAGCGTGGTCCTTTCGAGTGACTCACGGACGCCCTTGCGGCGTCCATCTATGGCAGGGCGAATGCCGACCTTGGGCATGTCTCCAATGAGGCGGTTAACTGGTTGGTTTGTTTTCATTCTTTTTGTGGCGATAGAGGTGTTTAAACAACGGTGGGACTCGGCAAAACCTTGGAACACACTCCAGGCGATTTCCTGGCCTGGGCGATACATTCCTGGAGGAAACCGAATCCCGCTCGAATAAACTGTTCAGGCTCAGGGCAGAGATTCCGGAAGATTCCCCTGGAATAACCGAGCCCACTCGGGCCTGTGTTGTAAGTCTCCAGCATCAGACGCACACACCCTTCCACGTCCGCCAGCGCCCCAAACACGGCCGCCCAAGGCACGAGTCCACCCCCGGGCACTCCGCGATCGTTTTCGCATGCGTGGACCCCCCACAACACGGGGGCCGTGTGGCGAATTGCTGCGGCATAATCGCGCTCTTCGGTGATCATGTGATAGGTATCCAGATTGACCCGGAGATTGCGATGATCGGACATGCGCACCAGGTTCACCGCTTGTTCCGCTGTATTGATCAGATGCAGCCGAAACCGGCTCATAGGCTCAATTACCAGCCGCACACCCAGGCCATCGGCGTGTTCGGCAAGTTCGTGGAGGTTTTCGGCGGTGCGCGCCAGCTCATCTTGAGGCGGACGGCGCTGACACAGATGGCCGGGATGGCTATAGGTAGCTCCGCAATACGCGACGGCCCCGATATCTGCCGCCCACGCGATGGACTTCTTGTGCCAGGCCAGGCCCAGTTGGCGGTTCAAGAGTTCGTCGTCGGAAATGTTGCAGTTTTTCGGCCAAACGTTGCCCGGACCAACGGTCAACTCGACACCCAAGGCCTCCGCGTGCCGACGCAGGCGCGCACGGTCGAACCGCACATCATCGCCCACGGACACCTCGAAGAGCGTACACCCCAACCCACGCGCGGTGTCCAGAATGCCCAGATCGCCGTCTGTCCAGTGGCTCTTCCAAAGGAACTGGTGAGCGCCAAATTTGAATTCTTCCATGTTCTCTTGCCTTACCTGTGGGCTATCGCCTCGGTTTCCGTCCGCCGACGCATCTTGGTCCCGATTGGCTGAACTCCGGGTTTGCCACCTTCTGCGCCTTGGAAGGACCGCTCGATCTCCTCCAAGCTGCGCCCTTTGGTTTCAGGCATGATTTTCCAGACGAAAAAGAACTGGGGAATGAGAATGGCCGCAAAGATAAAAAATGTCATGTTCTTGCCCCAACTGTCACGGATGATAGGAAAGATCTGGTTGACAAGGGCACCAGCCAGCCAGACCGCCAGTGAGCTGATGGCCATCGCCCGGCCCCGGATCCGGGTGGGAAAGACTTCCGACATGAACACCCATTTGATCGGTCCCATGGAAAAGGCGAAACAAGCGACGAAACATGCGGCCGCCGCGACCTTCATCGCGCTGGAGGCATCCTCTCGGCCAAGGAGCCGCCCCAGGAAAACCAACGAGAGCAGGCAGCCGAGGTTGCCCCAGAACAGGAGCCGCCGACGGCCGGCATGGTCCATGAGCCAAACCGCCAGCATGGTAAAGACGGTCAGCGAGGAAGCGATCACAACCATGCCGCTTAGTTCGTTCGTAAGCTGAATGCCTCGTCCGCGAATAATCTCCGGCCCGAAATTCCAGATGGTTGTAATGCCACTGAACTCGGAGGTGAACGCCAGGAATAAGGCCATGAGCAGCGCCCGGCGCACACCGGGCCGCCACAACTCTGCGAGCGAACCGCCTTCATGGGCGACAGTGGCGCCGATATCGGCCAGTTCGGCCGCGGCGGTTTTGGCGCCGTTGACCCTCTCCAAAATGGCGAGCGCCTCGTCATCGCGCCGGTTCTTGGCCAGCCATCGGGGGCTCTCGGGGATGAGCACGCACATCACGAAGAAAAACACCGCCGGAAGTGTTTCCATGAGCAACATGCCACGCCATGGCTCACGCTCCACCAGGTAGCCGGCCAAGCCGCCGCTGGCGGTGCCCTGGATGCGGTCGTGCCAGGAGAGAAGTCCCGTATTGATCATGAGCGCGGCAACGATTCCCACACAGATCGCAAGCTGGAACAGGGTCACCATGCGTCCGCGGAGGCGCGGAGGCGAAATCTCGGAAATATACAGTGGGCAAACCATCGAGGCGATGCCAACGCCCACGCCACCGATCCAACGGAAAAAGATCAGCGAAGAAGTGGACCACGCCAGGCCGCAACCGACAGAACAAAGCAGGAGGAAGCCCGAGGACAGCAGCAGGATCTTCTTGCGTCCAAACCGGTCGCTTGAGCTGCCGGCGGCCAGGCAGCCGATCATGCAGCCGACCATCGCGCTGCTCACAAACCAGCCTTCCATCACGGAAGAGAGTTGGAACCGCTGTACGATCAGGTCCTTGGTGCCGGAAATGACGAAGAGGTCATAACCGAACAAGAGGCCTCCAAGTGCCGATGCGAAGCAACAGAACAGCAAGTAAAGCATGCTGCCTTGAGAGCGAGGAGTAGAAATGTTATTCATTCGATTTGTTTTCAATTAATTCGGCACAAGCATCAGGTCCAAGGCGTCCCAGGTGAACCAGCCATCGCCTGTGACGCGGACCGTAAGGGTGTTGGTTTGCTTCCCCTCACGCAGGTCCGAGCCTGCCAGATCGAACTCGACCGTGGCGGGAAACGCACGGTGCGCCGGGTCGGTACGCTGGATCCCCAATCCTTTGGGCAAGGGTTTCTCCAGCTCACGGCCGTTGATCGTGATTTGCACCACTGTCGGCGCCGATTCCGCCTGGTCGGCGGAATGAATGCGCAGGCGGGCCGCCCGCCCCGCCTGCGCCCTAGTGCATTCGAACTCAAACCGGACCGTGCCGGTTCCGGACAGCCGGTACGGCAGCGTGCCCGCATCCGGCCGATTGCCAGTGCAAACGGTGCCCGCGCCGTTGGTGACCTGATTCACATCGAAATAGCCCAGAAACTCGCGGCACATCTTGTCCCAACGTCCAACAGACAAAGGGATCTCGGCGCTCGGGCTTACCGTCACATCGTCCGCATTCCAAGTGGAAAGCGTCCACCCGGTCTGGGCCAGGGACAGGCCGCACTTCGCGCGGCTGGAGGCGCGGATGGTAATTACCCGGCTCTCGCCTGGCGGGATAAAACAGTTATTGTTGTCGATGAACAAGTCAGTGCGATACACCAGCAGCGGATGCGGTTCGCAGAACAAGGCTGTCATTGGTCCAGTGTTCTTTACCGTCAGAGCACAGACTTCCTGATCGCCTTCGAAACGCGGCGGCGCAGCGACGACCGTCAAGGAAGTGCGGCGGACGGCATGAGCGGGATCAGCCCAACCACTGCTCTCGAACGCAACGCACGGCAGCGCGACGGGCGGTGTGTTAGCCGGAGCATAGACTTCGAATTCATCAACGCAGGCGAGCAGGGATGCGGGAGCGGATTTCGACGGCTCAACCATGACTTTAACAAATTGCGCGCGCACCGGAATAACCTGCACCACCAATGTTTTCTCGGGACCGAAGCCCTTTAGCAAACTTAACCCGGCTTGTTCGAACACGGGATCCCACTGCCGACCGTCAACCGAGGTTTCAATCTTCAGATAATCAGCCGCCCGGTCGCTCAACGCTGCGGTGCGGTCTCTGCCCAGCTTGAACCGGCCCAACAGCGCCGGCTTCCCGAGGTCGATCTGAAATGACGAACGCGGCTCAGTGCCGATCCAACTGTTGCCATTGCCGTATTTTCCATCGTTGAGGCCACGAGGCTGGTGATTTGGTTCAAGCCGGCTCGAGGATGCCGTGGCCGGCTTGGCACCATTGCCAACGTAGGCCAGGTTGTCCGGGCCGTCGGGAAGTTCCAGCGGGGCATGGACCAGTTTGGCCTCGTTTTTCAGCAAACCGGCAAACCGGCCAATCGCCGGTCCAAAAATCTGGACCCGTTCCGTGAGCAGTTTCCCACTGTGGTCCTCAAGGCGCATTTCAACGAAGACCAGCCCTTTGGCTGCGTCGCCGACAGGCTGCAGTGCGAGCGGCGTCAGGGATTTCACTTCGATCGGCTGGATCCCCGCAGTGCCGCTGCCGTGAGTAAAGACGTTGCCGTTTTGATCGCGAGCAAGCCAGTGCCAGCGCAAGCCGGTGACGGCGGCGGGCGCATCGCTGACCAGGAACAGTTCTGCTTGAATGCCCGTCGCCGGCGTATACAGGCAGGACTCAAACTGGAGCGAAAGACTGATCGGCGCCAGCGCCTGCTTAAGGAAGTCATAGTTCATCAGCGGACGACCGTCGTAGTCGATCATGTAGCTCCCCGCAGCATTGGGCCACGGCTCACTGAAGGTATGGTTGCTTATGCCGCCAATGCGCTTGCCTTTGCGGCGCAGCGCGTCGTAAATGGAGCGGAGCCCCTCGGCGCCGTAATACTGCCCAGCCGCCACCAGATCGCGCAGGTTTTCAAGAGGGCCGAAGGCATCGCTAATCCAGGGTTTGTACAGCCAGTCAATATCCGTAAACGCGGACTTGCTCGCATTGTGATAAATCAGGATTGGGTCGGCAACGCTATCGAGAGGCCACTGCGACGCAAGCGGAATTTCGCGATGCCACACTTCCAGATTGGCGGGCGAGGCGGTGCCGAATTCTGAATAGCGCATGGTGTCAGATTCGTTCCCATTGTAATAACCATAGGAATAGGGCGCCCGAAGAATATTAAAAACCCACGGGCCATGCTTGCTGCCGAGTTCCGGGTCGGTGACCCGGAACAGCCGGTCGCTTTCTTCCACCGCGATTTTCCGCATCAGTTGTTGCGCAGGAGACTTGACCAGCGCATTCCAGTCCTTCCCCACTTCTCCCATCTCGCTCCCGCCCACGTATTCCACAATTGAAGGATGGTTCCTGGATTGCTTGAGCGTGCTCCGGCAGGTCGCCTCGAGATTCGTCAAAGCTGTGGGATCGGAAAAAACTGTGGGGTCGGAATCAAAGATGGTATTGGCAACCGGATACTCGTACGAGATCATAACCCCCAGTTCATCGGCCAGATCATACCAAGCCTCGTCAAAAAGAGGCCCTCCCCCACCACCGTTCAAACGCAAGAAGTTCATTCCGGCGTTCTTGGCGAAATGCAGCAATTGCAGCCCGTGCGCACTACCGCATCCCGGAAGAAGATACGGCAGAATGGGAGCCGAACCCACGGTTCTCACCGCACGACCGTTGACGAACAGTTGATAGCAATTGGTGAAGTTGGCCGGCACACCCTGCTTGGGCAACCAACGCAACTGCAGCACATTGCACTGCGGCGACCGGCCGGTGAAATCCAGGATGTCCTCTGGATTCGAACCAACCGCAGCCTCCGTGAGCCCCCACCGCAATTCGCGGATGCCAAAACGCGTCGAATGGGCATCGCTGACCGAGCCGCCGCCAGCCAGCTTGATTTCGGCTTCGATCGTGTAAAGCGGCTGTTCGCCTTGACCGTTCGGCCACCAAAGCGCGGGGCGGTCCAGCGACAGCTCCGCTTTGATCAGGTTCAGACCTTTGCTGAGGGTCGCATCTACCCGCTTGGTAGTGCGTTGGCCAGAGCCCGTAATGCAAAACTCAGCCACAACCGGAAGATTGGAAAGGCTGTCAACCTCCAGAGTCGCGTGGACGGTCGCGTGAGTGTAATTACTGGCAAGTGTGCTTTCCACGCGCATCCAGTCGATCCGCGCTGGCCCGGTGGCCGTTATGCGCACATCCTTCCAGATGCCCAACGTCCACACGTTGGCCGACCAATCAAAACCCAAGTCGCCGTGAGCTTTCAAGTCCTTCAAGACCTTCCGTGTGCGATCCGCCAGCCCAAAAACAGGACCGTTGAATGGGCCATCTGAACCGATGAGCATTGGCACCAGTTGCTCCGGCATACGATCAATCTGCACTGCCAGGTGGTTGGTCTGGCCAGGCAACGCCACCCCTGACACATCAAACCAGAATCGTCGGAACATCCCGCCGTTCTCCCCGACCAAGGTGCCGTTGAGCCAGACCCTGCAATGCTCATCCACGCCCTCGAAGTCGAGCGTAATGCGCCTCCCCGCATACGTCGCTGGCGTTACGAAATCCTTCCGGTACCACCAGTCCTTGCGGGCAACTTCATACAGATTGGTGTTGACCGCCCCATACCACAATGGCCCCACCAGATGCGCCGCTTCCACATCCGCCTGGATGTTGCCCGGCACCTGCGCCGCAATCCAGCCCGCCCCCGTCAGGTCCGCATTGAAATATTGCTGCCCAACCCCCTGGCTCAGAGGGTCGTCGTGAATCCGCCAATCCGCACCCGAGAGGGAAATCGAATCGCAGGCAGATGCGGCCTTCGCCTCCTCAACACCGAAGGTCATGCTGTGGAACAGGGTGATGGCAGGAATCCATACCCCCAGCGTTTTTCTTAGCTTGCTTGTCATTGTCATTGTCATTGTCATTCTCTCATTGTTGAGTCAGTAACTTAAACTCCTGGAGATAACTAGTTTCGTGGTTTGCTTACCAACTCCAGGGCATCCCAAGCGAACCAACCGTCCCCGGCGATGCTTTACGGTCAGCGTATTGCTTTTCTTGCGCAACTCCGAGCCCGCCAGGTCGAACTCGACCGTGGCCGGATACGCCCGGTGCGCCGGGTCGGTCCGTTGGATGCCCAGACCTTTGGGCAGCGTCTGCTGCAGCCTCGGGCCATCTAAGGCGATTTGCACCACCGTCGGCGCCACCGTCGGTGCCACCTCCGACTGGTCGCTGGTATGAATCCGCAACCGAGCCGGATGTCTCGCCTGGGCTCCGGGGCAGTCGAACTCGAACTGGGCCGTCCCGGTGCCCGAGAGCCGATACGGCAGCTTGCCCGCATCCGCCCGGTGCCGGTGCAAACGGCTCCGCTGCCATTGGACACCTGACCTCGAAGTCCTTGCCGGTGTATTCAAGGTGGAGGAAGAGATAGAGCTTGCCCTGGATCTTCGCCAGGTTGACGGCGATGTTCTGGATGTTGCATGCCTTGATCATCCTGTTCACACCGGGCCACGGAGGCCCGCGCGGTCTATGGGTTCGCTATCGTGGCGTATCCGTTGGCGAGGAAATACACATCGCGAGGTCCCCGCGCGAGGGTGGAGCCAGCCGCGTACTTGTTCGGGTCCATGCTCAGCGCATCAGCGAGCACGGCGGGATCCATCCACTTGCGCCATGTGGCATGGCCATCGGCCCAACTAAAGGTGCTGCTGTTGCCGCCGTGAAAAGCGGCCGGCGAATCCACCACTTGAGCCCCGGCATAATCCGGCGGAGTACCCTGATGGAAGACCCATGACCCGACGCTTTCGCCCCGGGGATCGTTCTCTTCCACAATGACATACCGCTCGCTCGGATGCGACAATTCCGTGCGTTTGGAGAATTGGAACCACATTTGGCCCTGATAGATGAGCTTCTCGCCATTCAGCGTGCCCACCATGGACACGCTGCCAAAAGAGAATTGGGGACCCTTAAGCTTATTACGGGTGTCGGCCGGGCAGTGGATCAGGCTCGTGTTCGGGGCGTATGGATAGAGCGCGCCCTGTTGGTAGCCCGCGCGGACACACATCTCTTGGTAACCCTCAGGCGAGATTCCGGGAGTGGGAGCCGGCATTTTGGGCGGCGTGGTCCAACGAAAAGGAAGATCAAGAGGACCAAATGCATTGTCCGTGCCAGCATAACATATCCTTTCCTGGAAGTCATCGGCATACATATTCCACGCCAACGCCAACTGCTTCTGCTGGTTCACACAGTTGGTCGTCCATGCCTTGGCCTTGGCTCGGGCCAGCGCCGGTAGAAGCAGCGCCGCCAGAATGGCGATGATGGCAATCACCACCAGCAGTTCGATCAGTGTGAATCCTGCGTGTCGTTTCTTCACCTGTTTCTTGATCTGTTTCTTGATCTGTTTCTTCATCTGCATAATGCTCTTCCTAAATCACGTTTTTCTGTCGCCGCTAGCTGCGCCTAGCGGCCGACGGCAGTCGCCCCACTCTCGGAACGGAAGGCGCCCGCTCAGGCGCGGACACCTTCCACCCGAGAATATCAGCGGGGACTCATTCGCCCATCTATGGCCACAAGATCACCGCGCGATAGAACCGTTGCGGCTGATTGGTCGGCGCTGCCCCATCCAGGACCGGCAGGTGGTAGGGCGAAACCGCCAGAGCTGGAATATTAAGCACCTGCCAAGCGTTCGGGTCACCCAACACATCAACCGACTCAATCAGGTAGTGTAATCCCGGAATTCCCTGAAGAACGGTGTCGAGAAGGACTGGCTGCTGCGGGCCGGCCACCACAAACCGCACGGCCGAAAGGCCATTCCATCCCGCGCCGTAACCGTCGAGCGGTTCGAGTTTCACATACCGGATGGCGGAAGCTGGCGTGGAGAAATCCTGCGCCGGTTCGGCCGGTGTACCACCTGCCTGGTTTAGCGTATTGGTGCCCAGAACCGTATAGTTTATGCTGTCAGCCGACACGGAGATGCGCACGTTCTTGGCCCCGCCTATTGAGTACCCAGGCTGGTTCAGGTTCCAGATGCGCGTGATGAGCAAGTTTTTATTGCCTCCAAGATCGAACGTGACGAAAGGAAGGTCGTCGCCAGATGCGTGATGCCAAACGTCATCCGGCCCATTGTCGTGGGTGTCGGTGTAGTAACCCGGGCCGGACATGCCGGCGCCGTTCACAAGATTGGTGGCCAGCCGCTGATAGGGTGGCGAGTTATACTCCGAAGAGAACGCGCTGATGCTTGGCGTGATGAGCGTACCCCCATTCCTTGATCTGAGGCTGAGTCCGGGTGGCAAAACCACCGTGAGATAGGCTGGCGCACTGGAAACATGATCGACGGCGTTGCTCACGATCACACTGTACTTCCCAGTGTCAGCCCCAGTGACATTGGCCACCGTCAGGTCGGTCGTAGCGGCGCCAGAGATGTTACCGCCATCAATCAGGTTGGTGCCGTTCTTCTGCCAGCGGTAGGTCAACGGTGGAAAGCCGGCGTCGGAGGCGGCAGCCGTGAAGATGGCCGTGTTGCCGGGCAAGTTCGTCCAGCCGACCGGTTGGGTCGTGACCACCGGCGTCTGCGGAACTGCGCCCGCCACCACAAACCGCACTTCGGAGAGTCCGGTCAGGTTGCGGGGATCCGGGCCGTTGACGTTCGTACCCGTGATGGAACTCCAGTAGATTACCCCGTCGTAATTCGTAAGGATCTGCATCTGCACATAGCGAATCCCCGAGGCGGCGGTAGCAAAGTCCTGCGCGATCTCCGCCGGGCCACCCCCGGCTTCGACCGGGTTGAGAGTGGTCAGCACGGTGAAGTTCGTGCCGTCCACCGAGGTTGACAGGCGGATGCTCGACGGGCCGAACCCGATGCCGCCGTTCTCGTTGTAATTCCAAATGCGGGTGGTTTGTAGGTCAAACACGGCACCCAGGTCATAGGTGATATAGGGATCCATGTCATTGGCTGGCCCGGTGCCCACCCCGGCAGTTGTCCAATTGTTCCCGTCAGAGACGTAGGTGTGCGTGGAATCGGCCTCGCCCAGGATTCCTGAGGGACCCGCGGTGAGGCCGTGACCGTCCACCGTGTGGACAGCCGCCCGGTCGATGCCATAGGGATTCTGGGACGAATACGCGCTCACGGTCGGATCGATCAGGGTTTGCGCCTGGGCGGCGCTGCCGAACAGCAGTATCGCTGCCGTGATGCCGATTGCTACGTGCGCCGCAGTAAGCGCCTTCTTGGGAAGGAGGGATGGTATTTTTTTCATAGTTGTGCAGATACGTTTTTTGTTGTTGTGCTAGATTATGATTCGTTGTGGCTCATACTCGAGCGTAGTATGGGAAGAGAGGGCTGGGGTGCATACCCCCCGTTCGGGGGTAGTGCTGCCCCGGCCCTTCCTGCTAGCCTTTCTTCATGATGAAACACACCGCAATCGGCCGGCGCAGTTTCGTGAAAACCTCGTTGGTCGCCGTTGCTGGCATTCCCTTGGGCCTGCGCGCGCAAGCCCCGGCCAATCCTGAGCCAACAACTGAACCAACAGCACCCGCCAAACCGCTGGCCACGCAGCGCAAAGACACGCTACCGATGGGCAAAATCGGGGGCCAAGAGTTCAGCCGCCTGATGCTGGGTGGCAACCTCATCTCCGGCTACGCGCATTCGCGCGACCTCGGCTACGTAGCCACCCTGATGCGGTTTTACAACACGCCGGCCAAGATCCGCGAGACGCTCGAAATCGCCGAGGCCCACGGTATCAATGTTATCAACACTTTCGTCACGGACGACATCTCGGCCCTGCACGAGCATTGGAAGAACGGTGGGAAGATGATGTGGATCGCCCAGGTGGGGGCTGGCGACGCCAACGGTTGCCCCCACATCCAACTCGCAGTGAATCGTGGCGCCACGGCCATCCACATCAATGGCGATCAGGCGGAATCGCTCCTGGCCAAAGGTCAGTTCGAGCGCGTCGGGGAGATCGTGCAATGGACCAAGGAGCAGCGACGCATTGCGGGAGTTTCAGCGCACGATTTGCGGATCATCATGGAATGCGAGAAGCTCAAACTGGACGTGGACTTCTACCAGAAGACGCTGCACACCCACGAGTACTACACCTCACCGCGGCCGGACGAAATCGGCCCGGTGGGCAAGCACGACAACTCCTGGTGCAGCGACCCTCAGGCCGTGGTGGATTTCATGGCGAAGGTGAAAAAGCCTTGGATTGCCTTTAAGATTCTTGCGGCGGGCGCGCTTCCGCCGCGTTCCGCATTCCCTCACGCCATCAACGGCGGTGCCGATTTTCTTCTGGTGGGTATGTTCGACTGGCAGATCGCTGATAACGCGAAGCTGGCTAAACGGCTCATTGAAGCGACAGGGCGGTCAAGCTCCTCGCGCACCCGCCCGTGGTGCGGGTGAACAGTTCGTCTTGCGGCCTAGCTCCCAAAAAACTTCATGGCCGCTTCGGTACGCGAGCGGACATGGAGTTTTTCGTAGATGCTCTTGAGATAGGATCGAACGGTTTCCAAGCCCAAGCCCAGTTGATCCGCAATTTCTTTATTAATGTAGCCTTTGCCGACCAGCGCCAGCACCTCAGCCTCGCGCGGGGTCAGCTCCGGAGCCTGGGGGTTGCTCCGACTGGCGAACGATTGCACCACCTGCCGGGCGATGTAGCCGGACATGGGAGCGCCGCCGTGATGCACCTCGCCCATCCGGGTGCGGGAATGACCGTGAGGTTGTTTCCGTAGCTGTCAGCGTCAAGGCGGTTGGAGGGCTAACCGGGCTCCAAATAATCAACGGGCGTTTCATCCACTTGCACATAGCCACCGGCCAGGACGCCGGTGCGGATGTTTTCGTAGATGGGTTTTAACCAGTTGGCGGCCAGCGCCACCTAGTGCTCGTCGAAGTCGGCGGACAATGCGTGACGGTCTCAAACCGATTGCTCGACCACCTCACGGTCTGCAAGACGCGCGAGCTTTCTGTCACAAATGGCGGCCGACTGCATCTCAAGGCAAACCGCAAGCTGGCGTCAGGCGGGCGCGTCACGAATCGCGAACTCGTCACTGTGAAATCTGTCCGTGTCGATGGCGGAGTTGAACTGACTGATGGCCGCGTCTTGGACAAATTTTTCCATGAATTTCTTCCCGGCGACGCAGTCACGTCCTACGGTTCGCAAGGCAAGACGGTGGATTATGTTTTGTTCTCCGATTCGCCCGCCAAGCCCGCGCCGCCCGCGCAACAATGGTATGTGACCATTTCGCGCGGGCGGCGCGGCATCCGCAACTTCACGCCGGACAAGCAGCAACTACGCGAGAATGTCACCCGCTCCTGCCATCGGCCACTGGCAATGGAATTTGCGATGGGCTTTGTTCCGCGCGGACGCCTTCTGCTTGGCGAGGCGGTTCTGGTTTGATGGCGGGGTTTGCCCGTTTTTCACCTCTTCAACCGATTTGATTCATCGTTGTTCATGGTTTTGTCATGTCGTGGCTGTTAGTCCTCCGATCACCGCGTTGGCCAGTCGAAAGAGGGTGTAGAGTTGATGCCCATTCTTGGCCAGTCCTCGATACCGCACTTTCCGATGCCGGAATACATTCTTCAGAATGTGGAAGGGGTGTTCTACGAACGCTCTCACCGAGGCTCTGGCTTTCTCGATGGCCTTGAGGGTTTCTCTCTGCTCCTTCAACCATGGATTTGATCTGCCCGCGTTTGCCCGCAATCTGCCAGTCTATCCTCCGTGCCAATGCCACAATCTCGGCGCATTTCTCTACGCCGGTATAGGCCGCGTCGGCGTGGACTTGTTTCTCCTGTCCGTGCAGGAGTTCGGCGGTCTTGGTGATGTCCGCCACGTTGGCGGCGGTGACCACGACAGTATGAACCAGTTTGCTGTCCCGATCCGCGCCGATTTGCGCCTTCATCGCGAATACCATTGGTTGCCCTTTTTCGTCTGGTCCCATCCCATATATTCGCGCCGGCATCAGGCCGCAGCACAACGTCATCTCGGTGTTGAATTGTCCCTCGGCACTGCAGTAAAGCTCGGCCCGGGCGCGATTCAGATCAGCGAAACTGCCATAGTAATCGAACAGCGATATCTTCATGAAATCCGTCTCGCCGCGACCCGGCATCGAGGCGTAGGCAAGCCGAGTGCTTTTATGACTTTCATATCTCGGAGGTTGACGGTTTTTCTGCCGTTGCTTTTCAGTATTGACGTGCCGACCTATCTAACCGACGACAGTGGCCACAAGCCATTGTGCTATCGTTTTGGCCTCCGCTATTCTGCTAAATACCCCGGTCGGATTCTGAAGATTTTCCGAAGCCGTTCATTGCTTTACGCGAAAGAATTTCCGGTTGCCGGGTGTTGGCGAAAACGTCATTGGATTCGTTGCCCCTGCTACGTCAATCCACGGTCCGGTCACCTCATCGGCGGCCCGTAGTACGCCGCCGCCGGTCCAAGAGATTGCCTGACCCGTGATAAAAAGCGTTGCCAGCGCGTAAACCTCAATCTCATCAATGGCGATGGCATCCCAGGAGACTTTAATCCGCAGGCCCGTGGCCTGAATTGGATTACCCCCTTGGGCCACATCGTACCGGTGTCGCATCCAGGGACGAAACGTGGGGCTCGTTTGCGCATCCGAATATGCAACCGTGCCAAGAGTCACCCAGCCCGTCGTTGGATTGCCCGTCTCGGTCGTGCTCGCATCGGGCTTAACCACGGTAGTCACTTGGAGCGTGTAAGTCCCCTGCCACCGGTCTGGATACCCACCGGTCTGTGCCGTTATCGTGTTCTCCCGCCCCCAAGCAATAGAACTAATCGCAATGGTGTTGGTGAACCGAACCCCGACGAAAGGCCCCGCTGAGACATCGACGTTAGTAGGCACCATTTCGGAGCCAGAGATCCAGCTACTGCCATTGCCATAGAATCCGTCAATCACGTTGTCGATATCGTGAGGCCCGCCATTGGGAAAAAGCTGGCCGCTGCCAAAAGCTTGGCCTCCTTTTCTGGCCAAGGCGACATTATCCGGCACGCTGGCACCGGAGAATTGACCATCGTTGCCATCCCATTGGACGCTGTAGCCAGCGGGGCAGTTTGTACAGGCAATGCCAAGTGAATCCAACATCTGCTGATCTTTCCAGAGCGCCGAGGGCTTGGGATGCAAAGGGACCCGCGCAGGCAACAGGACGGTAAATGTTTCATTGAAGGACCAGTATGCCCACCAAATGCCGTTTGTTTCAAAAGCCTGCCGAAGATCCGAGATGAAGGCATACCGGTCCGTGGCTTTGACACCACCCTGTCCCGGATCCAAGCAGCCGAACTCGGCGCACCATAATTGGAGCTGGCCACCGAAGAAACGGTTCCAGTCCGCCAGCCGTTTAAATCGCGCGTTGAGAACATTGGCATCCCAAGACTGTTCCCCATAATTTAACAGGCTTTGCTGCGCAGCGGCTTTGGAAGCAGCCGGGACGTTGGCAATTATATTCGTCAGGGAAGAATTAATAACCGAAGGGTTGGATGGATAGGGAACATCTTGTAGATACTTGATTGGATCGCCAAAAGGGCTTCCCCCTTGAAAAGTGAAAGGGAACGGATCATAAGTTGTGAAGCAATACAACACATTGGAATCGTTGACCGGATGAACACCAAGCAGGCCAAAAAGACGCCCGGTCTGATCGCCGCTTAGAATCAGCATGTGGTTTGGCATGGCCATGCGCACGGCTTCCCAGATCCGATATTGCATCACTGTCCAATCGGCATAGTTGCCGAATGGCTCGGTCATAAACTCGAAAGCGATCTGATTGGGGGGATAGTTGGTCGCGAGCCACTGGGCAAACGCGTTCATGAAACCGAGATAATTATTGAATTCCGCGGCATTGCCGAGTTCAGCATTTTTGAAATTAGCCTGTGGGTGGATGCAAACGACCACCGGCAAACCGCTGCTGAGCGCCAGATCCACATTCGTTTTCAATGTCGGCATTGTGGCCGGGTTGATACCAGACCCGGATTTATGAGTCGCGGGATCGACCAGTATCTTAATGTGATCAAAACCCATTGACTTAACCATATTGACATCCGTCAAGGTGAACATGGCCTGAGCCTGGATCCCAAAGTAAAGCCGATCAAAAGTAATTCCGCGATAAAGCTTCAGCAGCGGGTTTGCCGGGGGCGGAGCGAGCCTGGCTGGGTTTGCTTTCGTCGAACCATCACTGAACCCACCATTGGTGAACTGGTCAAAGTGCCACAGGCCGATGGTCGATACGCCAGCTTGAAAAGCCGCCGTTGGAACACCGCTAATGCTCAGAGTCGCGTTGGAGATGCGAACTTCATCCACCAAGCCGTCGCACCCTTGATGATCGGGCGGATAAGCGCCGATGTAGAGTCCGCCGGGGTGGTTCGCTGGCGATGAGCCAGAGGCGGGCAAGGAACCGGGCGACAGCGCTGCATCGGCCATTTGCACTCCATCGACATATAGTCGCAACCGCGCCGTTTCGAGCACCATCGCCACATAGTGCCACTGACCATCGACAATATTCTGACCGGTATTGACCATCGCGGGCAAACTACCTGGCAAATAGGCACAACAGTTTCCGGTGTTAATGTCGCTGGCCAGCATCCAACAACCGGCAAATTGCTTGAAGCCGGCGGCCACAATAATATTGTTGTCCACCGCCGAATTCAACTTGACCCAGGCCTCCACCGTCAACGGACGCTGCTGATAGCTTGAATCCAAGCGAACTTCGCCCCAATGAGGCGCACGGATTCCCGTGGATAGCGCCTGCCCAAAGCGCCCACTGGTCAGCCAAGGAGAGCCAAGGACAGCAGGCACTGTATCGTACAACTCAATTTCGTCGATGCAGGCTCCCGATGGAGCGATGATGCGGAATCCCGTGGCTTCCACTGGCGGGATCAAAGTGAACTGATGACGACGCGAAGATGATGAGGTTGAGTTTGTATAGACGATGGTGCCGATGTTCGTCCAACTGCTCCCCGTACCTACTGGAACGGACCGTGTGTATTGGATTTGGTAGCTACCCGAGGTCCGCTCGGTGAGTCCGCCCGAAGTGTTATCGCGACCAAAAGCAAAAGCAGTCAGGCGGGTGTGGGAGCCCAGATCCAGCCCAGCCCAAGAATCAACGCTATTCCCGATCCAAGAGTTGCCATTACCATAAACCCCGTCATTCAGGTGGCCGATGGTATGCGCTGGAAATCCTGGAAGCACATCCTTGGCGATGGCTTTTACCCCGAGGCGCCGAGCCAGGCTCCCCTCGGCGTAAAAAGGCGCCGGCCCATCCAGATAGTGCGCCACATTACCATCCCATTGGATGCTTCCCGAGAGAATGATATCCCCCCTTGCGGTTAAGAAGGAAAACCAGATGATACCAGCCACTACAGATGGACGAACCCAGTTGAGTGGCATGATCTTAATGGATTGGTTTCTAACATTGCCATCATTACCGTGTGTCTGACCCCGCAGGGCCGGTCTCATCTTAACAAAGTCCTCTGGCGAGTTTCGGGCGGCGAACATTCTTGTGCCGCCCCACCAGTGCGAAACGTTCCACTTGGTAGGCATTTTGTCAACCTTGGCGACCCTGTCCGAGCTCCTGCTGTAACCGTTTACGCACGCACCACACCAGCAACCTTGGCCAGCGTCGTCTGGCGGCCCGCATAGAGGACAGTATCATTTTCTATGAATGTAATGAACTGTGAAGTTTCGGCACACCCCCCCGTACGGGGGGGATTACCAAGGTCGCCCTCCGTCAAGTAGCGCCCCTGGCAGAATACCTCCGCCTCGTCGCAGAAAATGTCGGCGGAGTAGCTGACTGGGGGTAACCTGTCCTGATGGACACCTTGGAGAGGCGGTGCGTATGGTGGCAGTTTAGTTGAGTTGGTTCTCGGAGTCCACAGGTGTTTTCATAGCAACTTACTGTTGAAGGTCAAGGGAACCTCCGGAAACTGCTTTTCGAAGTTGTGTACGGAAACCCTCCCAGTCGAGCATCCCCTCCAACCGGCTTAACGGGTTGCCCTTGACCTCCAGCCAGTGCATACGCAGTTCCACATCAAAGAATCCCAGAGCCTGTACCGACGGGAATATTTTCATTCCGCAGCGTAGACATTACTCGCTTCCGCTTCCATTTCTTCCCCAGTCATCCCAAACTTTTTACTCACGTCCTGGAGGTATCCAACAGTGACCACAAGTCATTGTGCTATCGTTCTTGGCCTCCGCAATTCCGCCACAAACCCCCGGTCGGATGAACCGAAAAGACACATCATCCAAGCGTCGCCGAATTGGAACTGGGAGTACGCCCCCCGCGCTGGCTCGACCTCGTTAGGGCGCACGCAGGATTCTGTAGTAGCGGTCAAACAGTTTGCGCTGCTGTTTCTCGTTTTCAATCTCCGAAGAGGTTCGCGGTACGAATGCCAATGCGACCGCTTTCGCCTCGACCATGGCCGGCAACGCCGCTCCCTTCATAACGCCGAACGGGCCCACCACGATCAGCGGAGGACAATGGCCCTGGAGTTTTTGCAAATCGTCAAGGCTCAGATTGGGCGGCCCGACAAACGACACAATGGCATCAGCCCCGGGAGCTTGCTCGAGCAGTTCGCCATAGTCCTTTGGCGACAATCGTTGGCCCAGCATCAACATATTCATCCCGCCCGGCATGGCTTTGACCGCGGCGATCTTGACTCCATGGTTTTTGAGGGTCTGATTGAAGACCTTCATTTGCGCGGCGAAGGCCGGGTTCTGGCCGGGTGCGATTTCAAGACTAACCACGGCGATCTGCCCCTTGTTGCCCAAGAGTTGCGCCACTTCCTCCGCTGCCCTCTGCCCCAGCGCCTCACTGGTGTCCGTGGCGAGCTGCTCGCCTTTTTCCTTGGGCTTATGCAGCAGGGAAAAGAGACAGCCCGCAATCGCCAGAACCGCAAGCGAACCCATAATGAGATTTCTTGTCATCGGATGAAGATTACGCCGAGCATTCGATTTCGTCGGATTGCTACTCAATGTCCCAGTATTTTCTCACATCATTGCCGCCCGGAATCGGAGGTGGATAGTAGAACCAGTTCGGATCGTAAACCCCATCGTGAAATAATTTGACGGGCCACTTTTGCACGTGAAAGTCGGCAGCGACCGCCAGCAGTGTGGGTTGAACGACCGGGTATTCGTCCTTCAGCTTCTTGTAATGGAGATCTAAATTTTCGTGGTAAACGACCTGGGCTGAAGGCTTCACAAAAGCACTTAGTTTTAATCCCGAGTTAATAGATGATTCCGACCAAACACCCCAGCGATAGCGATAGGAAGTAATCGCACTCACAGAATTGGTCGGGGGAGGGAGATTAACCATATCGCTGGGACAGTAAAAGATGCGGTAATTCTTCAAGTTCGGCAGGGAAGGTATCCCGCCAAGCCTCACAGTCCATCCGTAGCTGTTTAGCAAACTCTGATAATCGCCTGGCACGACCCCATAGTTCAGAGGCGTCGGCAACCAGTCTCGGGCGTCATCAATGTACATGCGCAGGCCCAGGCCGATCTGTTTGAGATTATTCAAGCAGGCGGTTTGTTTGGCTTTTTCCTTGGCCTTGGACAGCGCTGGCAAAAGCATCGCGGCCAGAATGGCGATGATGGCAATCACCACGAGCAATTCGATTAAGGTGAATGCCCGTTGCGAGAAATCACTCCGGGAACGAGTTGATTCTTGTTTGATTCGATAAATATGTTCTATCTTCATTGCTCTTTAATCCTCAATAGTGTTCGAATGCAACGACCACGCGTCTGGCTTTCGGAATTCCTGTTCCCCGACACTGACAGATCGGAAGGCCCCAATCTAACATTTCACCTCGTGAGGAGAACGGGCACGACGCAATAAATTCTGGCCCGGCTGGCCCGGGCCAGAGAATTGACTACGCGCAGTTATCCCAAATTTGAGCCGCCGTCATTGTTTTCTCATATCTGCCGCAAATGTTTATTGCCTGACGCGAAAGTATTTCCGGTTGTCGGTTGTTGTCGAAAATGTCATTGGATTCGTTGCACCTACTACGTCAATATACGGTCCCGTTACTTCATCGGCGACCTGTAGTGTGCCGGTGCTGGTCCAGGAAATCACTACCGCGTTGGCCTGACGCGTGATGGACAGCGTTGCCGGCTGAACCGGAACAGGTGCGTTAACCTCAATCTCGTCAATGTCGGTGCTACCGTCGGAGACTTTAATCCGTAGGCCCGTGGCCTGAATTGGATTACCCCCCTGGGTCACATCGTAACGGTGTCGCACCCAAGGACGAAACGCTGAACTCTGTCCCTCATATTTAACCGTGCCAAGGGTCACCCAGCCCGTCGCTGGATCTCCCGTCTCGGTCGTGCCCGCATCGGGATTTCCCACGCTCGTCACTTGGAGCGTGTAGGTCCCCGCCCACCGGTCGGTGACGACCGGATCCCCAGCGTTATGCCGCCCCCAAGCAATAGAACGCATCGCAATGGTGTTCGTGAACCGGACCCCGACGAAAGGCCCCGCTGAGACATCGACGTTTGCAGGCACCTCTTCAAAGCCAGAGATCCAGCTATGGTTATTGCCATAGAATCCGTCAATCACGTTGTCGATGGCTTGACCCACGCCCTCGGGAAAAAGCTGGCCGCTGCCAAAAGCTTGGCCTCCATTCGTGGCCAAGGCAACATTATCCGGCACATTGAGACCGGTGAATTGGCCATCGTTACCATCCCAGTGGATGATGTAGGGAGCGGAGCTTGTTATGACCAGCGGCAAGAACGGAATTGGGTTAACCTCAATCTCGCAGATGTCGGTGGCAGCCCAGGCCACTTTAATCCGCAGGCCCGTGGCCTGAATTGGGTTACCCCGTTGGGCAACATCGTACTTGTGTCGCATCCAGGGACGAAACGTGGCGCTCGCTTGCGCATTGCCAGTCGTAACCGTGCCAAGGGTCACCCAGCCCGTTGCCGGATCGCCTGTCTCGATCGTGCCCGCATCGGGATTTGCCACGGTCGTCACTTGGAGCGTGTAGACCGTCTGCCACCGGTCGGGATACCCATTGACTTGTGCCGCTATGCTGTTATCCCGCCCCCAAGCAATCGAGCTAATTGCAATGGTGCTGGTGAACCGGACCCCGATGAAAGGCCCCGCTGAGAGATCGACGTTGGTAGGCACCATTTCGGAGCCAGAGATCCAGCTATGGGCATTGTCAGAGAATCCGTCAATCACGTTGTCGATGGCTTGACCCACGCCCTCGGGAAAAAGCTGGCCGCTGCCAAACGCTTGGCCTCCGTGCCTGGCCAAGGCAACATTATCCGGCGTGGTGGAGCCGAAGAAAACGCCATCGTTACCATCCCAAAGAATAGTATATCCTGGTTGGGGCGTGATAACAGGTTGGGCTTGCGTAGCGAGCGCAAAGCCCAAAGCGATAAAGCCGGCAAACAGGATATTAAAAGGCCAAAAGCAGCCCTGAAAGCGTGTCACCAAACCGGGCGCCGCGCGCAGATCTTGGAACATTGTTGAATTCAAACATTTGGTTCTCGTTGTGATCATTATATCAGTGGTTAAAGGTTTAACGGTTATATTAATACTTTGTGTGGAATATACGAACTCTGAAGTTTCTGCACATCCCCCCGTACGGGGGGGGTGTCGGGTATTACCAAGGGCGACCCATCCCTTAGCGTCCATGCATAAATAACTTCCGAATATCAGGCGCAATCCACGCACCGACGCGGATTCGTTTGGGGAGATGCAAAGGTCCGGCATATCTCGCGTTGGCCTGAAAACAGAGACTGTGAATCATACCTTTCACCGCATACGCCAACAATCCATAATGTTATAATAACGCTCGACAGGCCCGGTGAAGGCGTTATTCTAACATTATGAAATCAAACCGCTTTACTGCCGAACGCATCGAGGCGTTCCTCCGGCACAACACCGTGGCCACCCTGTCGGAACTCAAGACCGCTCTGGGCACAGCGGTCGGCGTCACCGTCTTTCGCAAATTGTCCACCTTGCCCTATCGCACCAGCTACTCCCATCGCGGTGCCTATTATACTCTGGACCCGCTCGCACATTACGATGAGTTGGGGTTGTGGTCTTACCGTGATATTCACTTTTCCCGCCAGGGCACTCTCCTGGACACGACCGCCGCACTGGTGACCAAATCCCCGGCGGGTTATTTCACCGATGAACTGGAGACGGTGGTTCGTGTGGCCGCCAAGGACGCCTTGCGCCAGTTGGTAGAGCGAGAACGGATTTATCGACGAGTTCTGGGGGGGCGCTTTCTTTATTGCGCCATCGAGCGCGGGCGGCACCAGGAGCAGTGGGCCGCTCGCCAGGCCCAGCAAGGTCCCGAGGACGATTTACAGGCGGCGATGGTGCTTTTCTATAGTCTGCTGGACGAACAGCAACGCCGACTCTACACCGGGCTGGAAAGCTTGGAGTGGGGCCATGGCGGCGATCAGCGGATGGCCAAGCTCTTTGGGTTGGACGCCGACACCGTCGCACGGGGACGACTGGAGCTCTTGAGCGGCCAAGTGCTCCAAGAACGGGTGCGTCGAGCCGGTGGCGGACGACCGCGGGCCGAAATAAACCCCTGAAATCCTGAGCCAACTGCGCCAGTTGCTCCACGATGAGACGGCGGGCGACCCGATGGCACGCCGGGGCCTCTGGACAAGCCTGCGCCTGGAGCAGATCAGCAACCAATTGCCACGCCTGGGTATCTCGGTCTGTCCCAACACCGTTCGGCGTTTGCTCGATGAGATGAACTACGCCTTGCACACCAATCGCAAGAGTCTCTCCGGCCATCAAAGCCCGGAACGGGATCGTCAGTTCCGTTACCTGCAGGTCCAGCGCCAAGAGTTCACCCGCCAAGGGCTGCCCATCATCAGTGTGGACACCAAGAAGAAGGAAATGGTGGAACCTTTCAAGAATGCCGGCCAGGTCTGGAGCCGCGAGGCAATTCCAGTCACGACCACGATTTTCGCTCGCAGGCCAAGGGCATGGCCATTCCCCACGGCCTTTATGATGTGCTGGCCAATCGCGGCTCGGTTTTGATTGGCACGTCGCATGACACCTCAGACTTTGCGGTCGACGCCATCGTGGAGTGGCGGCGCCGGGAGGGGAGACGTCGTTACGAGCAGGCCTCCGAGTTGCTGATCCTTGCGGATAGTGGCGGCAGCAACGGTGCCCGATATCGGCTCTGGAAATGCGCGCTCCAGGAAAAGCTTGCTGACCGCTTTGGACTGATTGTGACGGTCTGCCACTACCCCACCGGCCCATCGAAGTGGGCTCTTCCGGAGTTTCCTGGTGATTGTTCATTGGCTCGTTTGAGTGAAGGATAGGAAATCAGGCTGATTTGTGGGCCAAAATGGTCCTTCAGCACGGCCGATCTGCGCTTCCCCAATGAGACACGATCGCGCGCATCCTCGCTGGCCATGAGAAACGATGAGTTTTTCGCTTTGGACCATGGATTGCAGGGGCATCCGCGAGAGTTGTACCGAGTTGTCACCTCATGATGTCGTGCATGTTCAGGCCGTTCGTGGCCGAAAACAGGGCGTTTCCCGCGCTCTGGAGATGGCATTCACCCACAGATTCTGCTGACGAGGCGGGAAGAATGCCTATGGCTATCGCACCAATGAGCGGTTCAAGACGGATATCTTCTTCCACCTGGGTGGATTAGACCTCTATCCCATCCAATGAAAAACCACCAGATAATGCCTGTACAAGCTCGAAGTGGAATCCGATCGAGCACCGCGTCTTCAGTGAGATTAGTAAGCACCGGGCTGGCCAACCGTTGGTTGATTACCCCACCATCGTTCGCCTCGTTGCTGAAACCAAAACCGGCTCTTCCGGAGTTTCCTGGTGATTTTTCATTGGCTCGTTTGAGTGAAGGATAGGAAATCACGAACAGGTCATAACCGAACAAGAGGCCTCCAAGTGCCGACGCGAAGCAACAGAACAGCAGGTAAAGCATGCTGCCATGAGAGCGAGGAGTAGAGATGTTATTCATTCGATTTGTTTTCAACTAATTCGGCACAAGCATCAGGTCCAAGGAATCCCATGAAAACCAACCATCACCCACGACACCGACCGTGAGCGAGTTCTTTCCAGGACGCAAATCCGAACCGGTCAGATCAAACACAGCCGTGGCGGGAAAGGCCAGATGCGCAGGATCTTTTTGCTGAATACCAATACCTTTTGGCAGCGTCCGTTCCATCGTCCGGCCGTTGATGGTGATTCGCACCACCGTCTCTGACGCCTCTGACTGATCGGCGGTATGAATGCGCAGGCGAGCAGCGCGCGCGGCCAGGGTCTTGCCGCCGGTAAACTCGAAGCGAACCGTGGACGTCTCATCCAACCAGACTGGCAAGCGGGCTGCGTCCGGGTGATTGCCCTTCAGCAGAACTTGCTGCCCTTTCTTGACTTGGTTCTTGTCGAAGTATCCAAGGAATTCACGGCTCATTTGGTCAAGCCGTCCAACCGACAAGATCGCATCGTCACTTGGCTGGATTCTAACATCATCGGCGTTCCAGGCAGACAGCCACCAACCGGTCTCCGCCAGGGACAATCCGTCCCGCGGATGATCGGAGGCGCGAATGGTAATAATACGGCTCTCGCCCGGCGGGATGAAGCAGTTATTGTTTTCGATGAACAGATCGGTGCGATAGACAAGCAGCGGATGCGGCTCGCAAAACAGCGCGGTCATCGGACCTGCATTTCGCACGAGTAACTCGAGGACTTCCTGTCCGTTCACAAGCTGCGGCGTGGAGGGTTTAACCTCCAAAGTAGTGCGGCGGACGGGCTGGAAGGGTTTGCCCCATTGTACTCGCGGCATCGCCTCGGTTTGTTTATTGGCGGGTGCATAAACCTCGAATTCATCCACACAGGCCAAAAGACCATTGGTGGCCGTCAACGCTTCAACGGTTGCACGGACGAAGCGGGCTTTCACCGGGGACACCTCCACATGCAATGATTTCCCACGACCAAAACCGACCAACGCCGTCAGGCCATTCCTCTCAAAGGCTGGCTGCCATTGTTGACCATCGAGCGAGGTTTCAATTTTCAGATAGTCCACAGCCCGATCTTCAAACCGGCCGGTGCGATCACGGCCCAAAACAAAACGACCCACGGTGGCTGCTTTCTCGAGGTCGATCTGGAGCCATGAACGCGGACTTTGACCAATCCAACTGCTTTCGTATCCATAGTTTCCATCATTCAGGCCTTTGGCTTGATGATGCGGTTCCGGCCTCGATGACGAAGCCGTGGCGGGCTTTGCGCCATTGCCAACGAAGGCGAGGTTGGCCTTACCCCGCACCGATTCGTCTGCTGCGTGAGCATCCGCGTCCCGATTCTTGAGCAATCCGGCGAAGGGTCCTGCAGCATCTCGCTCGCCAAAGATTTCCAGCCGCTCGGTCAACAACTTCCCATCTGCGGCTTCCAAGCGCAATTCGACAAAAATCAGCCCTGCAGACTCCTTTTGAGAGGGGTTGAGGATCAATGTTCCGAGTGATTTCACCTCCAGCGGCTTTATGTCAGCCTTACCTTCATCGCGGGCGAATACGGTTCCTCGTCGGTCGCGGGCGAGCCACTTCCAGCGCAAACCAGACGCGGGCTGCGGCGCATCGCTCACCAGGAAAAGCTCCGTTTTGACGCCGGTGGCGGGCGCATAAAAGGCATCCTCGATGCGCAGAGCAAGGCTGACAGGTGCCAAAGCCTGCTTGAGAAAATCATAGTTCATCAGCGTTCGTCCGGCGAAATCCACGAGGTAGCTCCCGGCCAGGTTAGGGCAAGGCTCGCTGTAGCAGTGGCTGGTGATGTTGGCCAGGCGCCTGCCTCGACGCCGCAATTCGTCGTAGATGTAACGCAGGCCGTCCGCGCCGAGATACTGGCCGGCGGCGATGAAATCGTGGAGGTTGTCGGAAGCCCCGAACACCGCGTCAATGCGTTTCTTCACCAGCCAGTGTTCGGGCGAGAATACGGAGCGCGTTGCGTTCTTGCGGATCAGGACCGGGTCATCGACACCGTCCAGCGGCCATTGGGAGGCGATCGGGGCGTCCCGGCGCCAGACTTCTTCATGGGCCGGCGAGCAGGTCCCGAACTCGCTGTAGCTCATGGTTTCGGTGCTTGGGTTCTTGGTTGATTGCAGGAAGCTGTTGTAATGGGCGTATGAACCTCCATAGCCGGTGTTGCTTCCGAGAATATCGAAATCCCAGGGACAATGTTTCCCGCCGAGATCCGGGCTGGTGGCGCGGAAGAGCCGCGCCGTCTCCTCGGCCGCTACCCTCCGCATCACTTGTAACGCGGGATGTTTGCTGGTCTCGTCCCACTCCATTTCATTGCCGCCGGCGTACTCGATAATCGACGGATGGTTGCGCGACTCTTTCACGATATTGCGGCAAGTAACCTCCAAATTCTTCAGAAACACATCGTTGGTCTCGGGCCTGCCTTCGGTGGAGTTCCCGATGGGGAACTCATATTGAATCATAATGCCAAGCTCATCCGCCAGGTTGAACCAGACTTCCGGAAACAACGGACCGCCCCCTCCCCCATTGATCCGCAGGTTGTTCATGCCGCAGGCTTTGGCCTGGTGAAGCAACTGCAGGGTATGCTCGGACACGCACGCCGGGAAAACGCCCGAATGAATCAAACCCGTGCCAATCGTCCGCACGGGCCGGCCGTTGATAACCAGTTGGTAACGGTTGATGTAATTGGTGGGCGCGCCATCGGTGTGCGCCCAGGCGATGTCACGGATGCCGAAGCGCGTGGAACGTACATCGTTGAGCGAGCCGTCGCCCCCGCGCAATTCGGCTACGACGGTGTAAAGCGGCTGAGCGCCCTGGCCGTTAGGCCACCAGAGCGCCGGCTGCGGCACGGACAGTTTTGCCGTGACCAGGTTGCGGCCCTTGTTCAGGACTGCGTTTACCGTTTGCGGAGCAGTCTGGGTCGGGCCAATCAGCCGGAAGCTGGCCTGAGCCGGTCCTTCCGTCAGGCTGTCCACCTCCAGCGTGGCGGTGACGGTGGCCGCAGTGAAGTCGTCGGCCAGCGCGGTCTCCACTCGCGTCCAGTCAATCCGCGCAGGCCCGGTAATTTCCAGCCGTGCGTCCTTCCAGATGCCAAGGGTCCAAACGTTAAACGCCCAGTCGTAGCTGAAGTTGCCCGGGGTCTTCAAATCCTTCAACCGCTCCCGCGTCTTGTTGACTCCCGTCATAAATCCAAACGGCCCGAAAGGATCCTTCTCACCGGGACCATCCGAGTTGACGAGGAGTGGCACCAATTCTTCGGGCATCCGCGCAACCCAGACCGCGAGACGATTGGTCTCTCCGGGCAGAACCGAACCGGACACATCGAATTCAAAGCGGCGGAACATCCCTGCGTTTCCGCCAAGCTTTTGCCCGTTAAGCCACACCTCGCACCGCTCATCCACACCATCAAAAATCAGCGTCAGGCGTTTGCCTGCCTCAGTGGCAGGCACAATGAAGTCTTTCCGATACCACCAGTCTTTGCGGGCCACTTCATAGAGGGCAGGGTCGGTCGCGCCGTACCAAACCGGCTGCAGTTTATGTGCAGCTTCCACGTCCGCCTGAATATTTCCCGGCACCCGTGCCGGAATCCACCCGGCGGCGGGAATACTGGCTGAGTTGAGTCCACTCGACGCTCCAGTGCCAGCGGGATCGTCGTGAATCCACCAATCCGCCCCTGAAAGGGAAACAGGGGGGGCCGTCGCCGCACCCGCTGCCGGAGCCGAGGACGGTGAAAGTGGAGCCATCACCACCGCATACGCGATGGTGATGATCTGAGGCATGGTGATAAACTTATGCTTTTTCAATTTCATTTTGCAGCGTTAAGATTGCTCCCCCAAGACAATGCATTGGGATCGGCTGACGCCAACCGGTTGATCGAACAGACATTGACGATTGCTTTCCAACGCAGACAATGCCGCGCCTCCAGCGAGGGAATCGCCCCGGCCAGACATGACACGCTGCCTGGTCGGAGAGCCAAACTCCAGATTCACGAACTGCTTCGGGATAGTCAGATATGCGCAACCAATCATTGCAGCGGTTGCCAAGCCGGAGTTCGGTAGCCGTCGTACACCCACACAAAGTCCCGGTTGTTTTTGTTCCCGCCGGCCCAGTAGAGACTGAGGATGCCCCTGGCTTCAGCTTGCGCGGCTGCAATGGTAGCCGCATCCGTCCATTTGTGGCCAGCGGCGTGTCCGTCAATGTAGCCGAATGTGCTCCAAGCACCATGGAAGATGGCAAATACATCAACCCAGCCCGGTGGCTTTTGATTAAACACCCACGTACTCTCGTTGAACCCGCGCGAATCCGCCTCCTCAAGATATATGAAGGAGGCCGATGGAAGGGGAACCGCAGTGAGTTTAGTAAATACCGGTCCATTCCAACCACCGCCGTTCATAGGATCGACTTTCGAGTAACTGTCCCAGGCCCAGCCCTGCCCATACGGGTTGGTTCTGCGGGTGTCACCAGGACAATGGATTGAACCGATGCTAAGACCATACGCGGCGAGCGGCGATTGACTAATGCCTTTGGCGATTCGATTCAAAGCTTCGGCCTCGGAGTGGACCCCGCCGGAAATGGGCGGTGTAGGCCCTCCCCAAAAGCCACCCCCAATCTGACTCACAAGAGTCCCATTGACGTTGAATTCACAGGGAACAATCCACTCCCGATTGTCGTTCCCATACATGAGAGTTTCCAGGAGTAGCTGCTTTTGGTTGTTCAAACAGGCAGCACCGGTTGCTTTAAGCTTGGCCCGATTGAGCGCCGGCAAAAGCAGCGCCGCGAGAATCGCTATAATGGCGATGACAACAAGCAGTTCAATTAACGTAAACGCCCTCCGCATCCCGCAGGATACGGAGGCTCGGCTGTCATCTCGGATCGTGTCCATAATTAGCTAACACACTCGTCAGTATTCTGACCATCAAGGCAAAAGAAGGACTGCCCGATGAAATCGCCGCGCCTGTGGGCCGGCGGTCTGACGTCGGTCACCACCCAAGGCATCCTGCCCAGAGAAGGAATGTCCTGGAGTTGTCTATACGATCTCAATTATTGGAGAGGCTGCCAACCGGGGGTCATGTAGCGGTCATAAACCCATACGAAATCGGGATTCGAAGCATTCCCGCCAGCCCAATATATGCTGTCAATCCCTCTCGCCGCGTTCCGCGCAGCCTCTATAGTCTTGGGGTCCTTCCATTTGTGTCCTTCGGCGTGGCCATCAACCATGCCGAAAGTGCTCCAAGCGCCGTGAAAAATGGCAAAGACGTCCACCCAGCCGGGTGGTTTCTGATTGAACACCCAAGGGCCTTGGTTAAACCCGCGCCCATCCGCTTCCTCAATAAATATGAACGACGTGGCTGGTTTGAGGACGGTGCCGAGTTTCTTGAAAACACCCGCCATGACTCCGTAGCTTCCGTTGTTCCAACCGAAGCCATTCATGGGATCCGCTTTCGAGTAGCTGTCCCAGCCCCAGCCTTGGCCAAAAGGGTTGGTCCTCCGCGTATCGCCTGGACAGTGGATTGAACCGACGCTTAGACCATAGGCGGCAAGCGGCGATTGGCTAATGCCTTTGGCAATTCGATTCAAAGCTTCGGCCTCGGAATGGACCCCGCCGGAAATGGGCGGCGTCGGCCCCCCCCAAAAGCCGCCTCCAATCATGTCCATGAGAGTGCCATTGACGCTAAACTGACTAGGAATAAGCCAGTCCTGGTTGTCGTTGGCATACATTATGGTTTCCAGCAGCAGTTGCTTTTGGTTGTTCAAGCAGGCAGTGCCGGTCGCTTTAAGCTTTGCCCCAGACAGCGCCGGCAAGAGCAGCGCCGCCAGAATAGCTATGATCGCGATAACAACCAACAGTTCAATTAAGGTAAATGCCCTCCGCATCGGGATCGATGCGGAGGCGCGGTTATTCAAATTTAGGCTCACAAACTCGATGGCCTCCTGCCTTCGGCCCGGCAGCTAGGGCAGGACCAGCACAGCTTGATAATACCGTGCCGACTGCGTCGAAGGCACAGTCGGATCAGTGACCGACAGCGGTGTCGCAGCCAGGGACGGAATGTCCTTGAGTACCTGCCAACTGCCTGCTGCCAATGATGTGCTGTACAGAATCTGGTAATGCAACCCTAAAACCCCTTGGCTCAGGACGACGTTCACACGCTTATCACTCGACAAGAACCGAACTTCAGAAAGGCCGGTGGCTTGAGCACCACCAAAACTAGTCCAAATCTGGAGCTGAACATACCGCACCCCTGTAACGGGCGTGCTGAAGTCCTGCGCGGGCTCCCCGTTCGTTCCGCCGGCCCTCGTAGGTGAAAGGTTCGGACTGAACGGCGTGAAGCTATTCGTATCGGTGCCGGAGAATGACAGCTCAACATCGGCCGCGCCGTACACGGTAAACCCATACGGCGACTGGTTGAACTGCCAGATGCGTGTCGTGGTCACGTTGAAAACTCCTCCCAGGTCGAAGATCACCCACGGGGTAGTATCAGGGGGAGTGAGGAATGGATCGGAATACCACATGGATGTATCAATATCATTGCCATGCGTGGAATCGGCCGCCCCAAGGATTCCGGATGGACCAGCGGTTAGGCCTGAGCTGTCCGTCAAATGCATCACGGTGCGAGGGCCGAAGTAGGAAGAATAAGCTATCACGCTGGGAGCCAGTAGCAGTTCCGCACTGCTCATGCTCAAGCCAATAACGGGCACTGGAGCTGCCGTAAGGGTGGCGGTCCGGCTTGTGGTTACCTTGCCGATGACTAAATCAGTGACGAGGACACGATAGCCTCCGTCGCTGTTCAATGTTACGTTGCTCACGACCAGGTTGGTCGTGGTGGCGCCACTAATGTTGCCGCCATCGACCAAATTGGTTCCGTTCTTCTGCCAATGAAAACCCACGTTGGCGGGGTTCTCCGCAAAATCGGTCGCCCCAACAGTGAACCCCGCAGTTTGGCCCACGACGCCCGTCCAATTCTGCGGTTGTTGTGCGATAATAGGGCTGCCAAGCACAAGGGTCGCAGCCGCGCTCAGGACTGGTCCGTTCAAGTTAGTCGCCAACACGTCATAATTACCCTCCGATGCGAGGCTGACATTATTGAGCACCAGGATATTGC
>Ga0194039_1000176_pt1 | contig 41410 bp, 35 predicted proteins | sample JunL228m_MetaG_FD_148679 | JGI IMG/M metagenome (GOLD analysis project Ga0194039, IMG submission 148679) | Anoxic zone freshwater microbial communities from boreal shield lake in IISD Experimental Lakes Area, Ontario, Canada - Jun2016-L227-8m | ecosystem: Environmental > Aquatic > Freshwater >...
CATTTGGATCATTCAGAGAGAAAACAGCGGAGACTCTTGCAATCCTTTGCTCGGTACTAATGTCCTACAGGCAAAAAGGCATGATGGCGACTTACCTAAAAGGGGTGTGAGGGGTTACCAAATCGCATATTGACATAGCTGGCCGCAAGTGCTATGATTCCAATCAGGTAAATGATCGCCGACAACAAAATAACAACCGAGCTTCCCTATTTTGGGTGGCTCACAAAGAAAGGATAGAAAGTGAATAGAATCGGTCGCAAATTCAACAACATAGTATTACTGATGACAGTTCTATGTATGGGTGGGATTAGTACATCTCAAACCGCTGAGCAAACTGAAGTCTCAACCCGTATCACAATCGTGGTCAGGACCAATGACGGCGATACGGTTCAACAGGTTCAACAGTTGGATGCACCCACTCCTGCGCCTCCCGCTCCGCCCGCTCCAGTAACCCCAGTCCATAACGCTGGACCGACATCTGATTGGGTTGGCTCGAAGCCGATCAGTTATTCACCGGCACCATTCGATGAACCGGCACCAGTACAGCAGTACCAGTACAATGTGAATTATCCGTATGTTTATGTTCCGTCCACCTATACCTATGCCGTAGGTTACGGATACAGCGGGTATTCGGGTGGTTACACTTACGGTTACCCCTCGTGGTATTGGGGTGGACGCGGTGGTGGACGCTCACCAACTTACCATCACAACTCCAGTTACCGCCAAAGCGGCGGTAACAACAACGGGTCTCGATCGGGACCCCCACAGCACAATTCACCACCACAAGGTGGTGGACAGCATGGCGGCAAGCGCCGCTAGCAAACACCCACGTGGTGCTTTCAAGTGTTTCCACTCAAAGGACTCACGAAGAAAGCGCCATGGGGTGCTTTTTTTATATGAAATTAGCCCCACTTAACGGCGGCCGATCTCCACTATATCGATATCATGCCAATTTGGGCTATATTCTGGGCCATAAAATAACTTGACATCGATGTCTATAAATGCTATAATAGATAACAGGTAGATGAACCACAAGGAAGGCTCATCGACAATCAAATAAAAAACAAAAAAATGGACTTCCCTGTTTGGGTGGTCCGAAAGAAAAGGAAGAAAAATGAAAGAAAATGAAATACAACCAGAGAAGGAACTTTTCTGGTTGTCGGTGCTAGTCCAGGTACTAGGTGCTGGCATCTTGTTCGGCATCCTCTGCACGTTCGTCGGCTTGCCCATCGTTGTGTTTTCCGGAGCAAGTTGGTTCTGGGCTACGCTGACATGTCTCAGTGTCAGCATCATCGGATGGGCGCTCATACTATTCAAGAGCCCAATGTTCGGTTGGTGGTTCATATACACCCAACCAAATCACCGGCGTGTTCTAGCCAATCAAATAGTGAGAGACAAGATGACGAAGGATCTGGACTTACGTCTCAGTGTGGGCGAAATAGCCTCAATGAGAGAGATCGGCTCTGGTTGGCGAGGAAAATGGCCAACAGAGTACAAAGTTGGCGCTCCCATCAATATGAAGAGCGAGATCATCGTGGGTACTGGCAAAGAACCACTCGTGGTATATACCCAAAAAGGTGAGGACATCGAGCTGCTAATACATTGGCAATTGACAGCTACACCGTTACCGGGAAAACTCGTCACTCTGATACGTCAGAGTGAAGATGCAATAACATCAAACCTCAAAGCCGAGGTCGATCAATTCTTCATTCAAACCATAAAAGGTATGAAGGAAGAGGATGTTTTCAAGACAATAGATGGCCCGGGCGCAAAGGAAGAAGACAAGGGGAAAACGATACTCAAAAAGCGTTTCGAAACCTTGTTCGGTGGCGATCGTACCGTAGATGACCGAGAGCTGAAGATAGGTGTCTCCACGAAGGAACTAATACTCATCGACATCCAGCGCACAAAATCATATCAGGAAGCGGTTCAAGCTGTAGCAGTCGCACACAATATGGCACAAGTAATGGCAGCACTCCGAGGTGGCCTTGACGTTGAAACTGCCAAAGATTTGGCGCCAGACGTCTTGCTAATGCTGACGGCGGCGATCGCAGGCAGGATCCAGGGTCTGAATCCGATAATGGTTACCGGACTCGGCAAGAACGTAGACCCCAATATACTTCCTACGCTCCTGGCACAAACAGCAAAATCAAAAGGGAAATAGTATGGCAATAAATGGAGGCACATTTGCCGGAACCGAAGACAAGGATCCGACAGAACCAAAATCAGACACTTCCAAACATTGGAAGTGGATCATTATCCTAGCTGTTATCGTGATATTTCTCATCATAGCAGCGGTCCCGTTCATCATGTATATTGTTTCGGAAGCAAAGTCGTTAGGAGGAGCTGGCCCAACAGCACCACAACCGCAACAAGCGGCTCAGGTCGTACATCAACCCTACCGCGTCGGTTGGATAACAGTCGCAAAATCATACGGCGAGGTAATTAGGATCGATTCAGATGCCGGCGAGAACATCCAAATCGAGCCCGCTGATCAGCCTGTAAAGTACTACAAACAGGTCAACGGAAGAAAAGAGTTCTCTGTTGACCTTGACTTCGGTAACAATGCGGTCGATTATATATCTGAAGAGCAAGTTCACAGTCTTGCCTTCAGGGCGAATGGTGACGACCAAGTTGGCCGGAAGATCGTATACATCCTGTACAAATGGGGTGTGCAACCTCCATCCGATTGGCGCCTGCAGGCCGTTCGGGCGATGCAAGGCATCAAATAGCTCTTTTAGAAAATCAAAAAAGGGTTGACGAAGTATTTCGTCAGCCCTTTTCCTTTTATACTGATCCTCTAACTCTCAAAATGTCTTGACTGTATTTGAGATGACATACACTATCCCCCATGCCGACAACATGATAAACATGCCTATAATGCCGCCCAACATACTTCTCTTTGCATTCGCTCGATCTTCACCCTCAGCAGATCCCCAGATGAGACGTGCGACACTATATGCGAATATGAGCAAAGCAACAGCGAACAAGATCTCTATCGCCGGATTGACGATATTTTTTATCACAGGATCTATCGCCTTACCAAATTCACTTGCACTAACGGCGGCTATCAAGGATGTTAGCGGGAGCATACGTCTTTATATAGTGACTGGTTTTGGTGGTGCTAGTCTTACTTCCTGTACGGTGTTGGTTGTTGAAAACGAGTTCGTAAGTATATTCACCAATCCCCAGATAGACAAAATGATGAACAGCCCAACGATTCCATAAAGAATCGACTTTCCTGCCTTTGATCGCGCTTCCTCATCTCCAGATTTGATCAGATACATGACAACATTCCAAATAATGAAGATGACTGCGAGTGATATGAGCAAACCAGTAAAGAGATTACCTATTTGCACGGCCCTATTTGCTAACTCATTGACGTCGTTGATCTTGTTTTGAGCAAATGCGACGATAGGTGCGAATGTTAATGTTACCGCGATGATTTTTTTCATGTTATTGTTAATTTATTAATAAGCGCTAATACGGTTATATTAGTTACTGATGATTATACACTATTTTACAAACAAGACACTACTCGATCTGTGGATATGTAGCCTACCTGTTATTTCGGAAATATATTTGTAAATGAGCCCCAATCACCCGGCGTATTGGCCTTATTCCCCAGATCAAAACTATTTAGCAGTATATTCACCAATCCCCAGAATGATAGAATCACGAAAAAACCCAATAAACTATACATAACGTATGTGTTTCCTTCTGCCCTTTTCTCATTTGGCATCATGAAATATCTGATAACATAGAAAACGAACATAACGAATGCGAAAGCCATCATGAGATATAAGGCTAGGTTGAGATAAGGTACGATGGTCTCGACGACAAGAGTGTTCAACGTCTTGCTCGTCGGTGCGGCAAATGTTATAACAGGCAATGATAGAGCGCCAAATGACAACACATACTTTATATATTTCTTGTTCATATTTATTGATAAGTTCAGTTAATAATTCTATTTATTGGCATCTTTGGCACTTTGGATAACATTCGGATCTATCACACCCGTACTACTCATCGTGTTAATGACGATATCGACAGCTACTCTGGCGCCGATCACGATCGCCAGACCTATGACGATATAGAGGAGTTCATTACTAGCCTTTTTCATTTCTTCGGGCTTGCCTTGAGAGAGGATGTATTTGAACCCTACAACTATGAGCATAACTACCCCGAAGAGTACTGCGATGTAGCTGAACACCTGGAGCACAGACTTTACCAGGTCACCTATCGAGTTAACCTTCAGTGGGTTTTTGAGAGTTGATGTCTGATTTTGAGGGGTGTTCGTCGTAATATCTTTTCCACGTTCAGTAGGAACGTTAGCGGTCCTCTCAGCATTAGGAACATTCTCCACTGGATTCTGCGATGGTAAAACCGGATCTGCAAGCGAAATACTAGCTATCGATGTGACGAAAGCTACTACCAACAAAGATGCAATGAGGATTTTTTTCATTTGATTATATTCGACTGACTTATTACGGACTACCTAACGGACTACCTAATAGTGACCTGAACCCTTCGCTGGCACCCAGCCAGCCCAGTAATTGATAAACAATGAACCAAGCTGATAACATCAGTATAAACCCCTTGAACATTTTTGGGAACATGTCCTTGACCTTCGTGCGACCCTTTTCGGTACCTTCGATGTATAGAAAGCCGATATAGACAAAACTACCCAGAGCCGCGAATACACCGACTGATACGATGATATTGATGAGATGCTGAGCGGTATCTACGAGAGCGTTGAAGTCGCAGGGATGGTACCACTCAGGATATTCTGAACCACCAGTATAGGGAAACGGTGTGATCTTCGTACTGCGCGTCCCAGGAATATATTCTACTTGATTGATAGTTATCATTTCAGTTCGTGGCAGTTTGCTGAGATCCGGTCCGTTACATATCACGAATTTGAATGTTGGGTCTGTGATGTTGATAGTCTGCGAGGTAGCGGCCATAGTCACAAAAGGAAGCTGTGCCGCGATGATAACTAGAACGGTGGTTGTGATGATGGTTCGTTTCATAAGAGTGTAAAATGTAAAAACTAAAATGGAAAATCTCTCATAGAGAAGTCAGTTAATTTTAATGTTACATTATAATTTTCCATTTTGATGTTTCAATTTTACATTATCTATCATTGCGTCGCATTCCTCAACAACAGATTGTACTGACTCTCTATATCCTGAATAGCTTCACTAACTGTATTCTTGCCACTCGTCACTGATTGTACCATGTTAGCGAAGAGCGCTCGTGACTGGGAAACATCTGCATCTAGCCAGGTGTTCGTGATGAGTGCCGTGGTATCGAACACGCTCAGGTACGGATCACTAGAACCAGCGGTGATGAGATCTCTACGCACTGAAGGCAGATACAATGTTGTGGATAGAGAAGCTAGATTTGCCGCGGATGTCAAGGCAGAAATGATCTGATAGGCGTTGTTCACATTGGCAGAACTCTTCAGGATCGAGAAACCATACATCCGACCATATGTCGCTTTCGTGCCACCAGTTTTGACTTGGGGCAGTGGCGCAGCATCAAAGTTCAAGTTCGGATTCTTGGCACGGAGGCCCTTGAGTTCCGAAGCAAAGCCAAAATATGTCCCGGTGATACCAGACAGGAATGCAGTCTTGTCATTGGGCATCCCCCTATTCCAGGTATAGTTCGGACTCGATGGATCAACGAACTGTGTATAGAAACTGAGTACTGCCTGTGAGACAGAGGCATTCTGGCTCGATATCGTAGTCCCCAATAGTCCCTTACCATCATATGCGGTCACCGGATTGCCGAGTTGCATGAGGAGCGTTCCGAATATTTCACGCGCGTTCGTAGTATTGGTAAAATCTCCCATAGCCATGGTTGATTTTGTAACATTACCATTGCTATCTCTCACCGTGAGCTTGGGAATGAGCTTGACCGTCTCATCCCAGTATTTCGGATATGTTGCTATACCGGCCGCATTGAACATGTCCCTATTCCAGTACATGATGAGAGGGTCGACAGTGAATGGTATCGCTAGAGCGCCATTCGCAGAAAGATAGATATTGGCTTCCTGGATATAGGTATCCATGAATGTCCTCTGTGGCAAGGCTGTATATGGGATAGAGGTGATCTTGTCGAGATGTGGCAGTATCATATCAACTGGCAGAAGTACGACATCTGGTCCCGTTCCGCGAGCTAGAGCGGCGATAAAGGTACTGTTGAACTGGTCAGGTGCGATCTGTGTATAAGTCGCACTGACAGGCTCCGAGGCGCCATTATTTATATTGCCAAGATACTGAGTAAATGTTTCTGCTGGAAACGTACCCCAGACTGTTATCGGCGACAACGTAGTTTTACTCGAACTACCTTTGAATGTCGCAAAACCGATCACACCGCCGATGATGCAAACAACGAAGACTGATAGGGTGATGATCTGAAATTTGGACATATTAATTTAAAAATTAAAATGGAAAATGGAAAATGTTAACGCGAAACCTGAATCCAACAATATTTCATATTTTAAATTGTCATTTTTCATTTTGATTTTTACATTTTGCATTATCTAACAAACACAAGACCGTAATGATGGTCCCCTGCTCCGAAAGTCTGTTCCAACTTGAAGCCTGCCTTCTCGAATAATGCCTGTGCTTTTGCTGCCGAAACGAGTGTTTTTGGACTGAGTGGCGAAACATCACTCCAGTCCACGACCAATACCTTACCTCCTACTTTGGTTATCCTTTTCATTTCCAATGCAAAATCATCCGGCTTTTCTATCTGGAACAGGACATTGGAGGCGATCACCCTATCAGCCAGCGACTCACGCACCTTCGTTCCACCTATCTTCTCCGCATTTCCCCAAACTACCTCGATATTGTGAAGTCCTTGTGATCCTGCGACCGAACGTAGCCTTTCCAACAGATCTTTCTGAACATCCACGGCATAGACGCGGCCTGTCGCGCCTACCCTTTTCGCTGCCTCGATGCTATAGAATCCAGAGCCTGCACCGATATCGACTATCTTCATGCCGTCCGCGAGACCTAACTTGTTGAGATTTGTGGCTGGGTCAGAAAACATGACTACATTATATGCTATAAAAGGTGAAGTATGAAGTGCCCCCTGGGGACAGTGAGCTTCATGACAAGGCCTTGTCACGACAAGGTCTCGCCTCGTACCGATGAATGGTGCACATGACCAAGAACCAAAATATTTACAAACAGATCAGACTCGCCAGAGTATCTCCATCACGAAGCTTCATGACACGAACACCTTGGGTGGCACGAGAGAGAGCAGGAATCTCCTTGAGATCGACACGGATGACTTGGGATTTCTTTGACATAGCTACGATCTCTTCGTTGTCATCAGTTACAACCTTGGCAGCGATGAGGGAGCCAGTCTTCCCCGTTATATTCATAGTGAGAATGCCGGAACCACCGCGATTCTGGACTTTGTATTCAGAAAGTTTGGTCTTTTTGCCATATCCATTTGAACTCATGACGAACAGAGCTGGATTCGTGGCATCCTTGGAGACGACGTCAGCAGAGATAACACCATCGACTTTGTCGAGCTTGATAACACGCACGCCGGCAGCATTCCTACCCATTTCACGAACATCAGACTCCTTGAAATGGATCGATTGGCCTTCCTTGGTGGCGATGACGACCTCGTCATTTTTCGTCACGAATGAAGCAGAGATGAGTTCATCACCGTCTTCCAGTGTGATCGCGATCAGTCCCGAACGTCTCACGTCCTTGAAATGTGCTGCGGATGTCTTCTTGCCTGTACCATTCTTGGTGACCATCATGAGAGATAGTCCTTCAGCCTCTTTCTTGTTCTTTGGCATCGGCAATATAGAAGTCACCCGCTCACCATCAGCGAGAGAGATGAAGTTCATGACTGACTTGCCTTTGGTGGCACGTTTTCCCTCCGGTATGTCATACATCTTGATCTGGAAAGCTTTGCCTTTGTCAGTAAAAAATAGTAGGTCATTGTGCGTCGAGGCAAATATGAGATGTGAGATGAAGTCCTCTTCTTTGGTATCTAGATCGACTACTCCAACACCACCACGTTTCTGTTTGCGGTATTCGTCTGGATCTGTTCTCTTTACATAGCCCCCTTTCGTAAGGACGAGTACAGACTCCTCATCAGCTATCAGGTCCTCAGGATTGAAATCTTTGACGCCATGCTTCACGATCCTCGTGCGACGATCGTCACCATATCGAGCCTTCACATCAGTGAGCTCGGTCTTGATGATGCCGCGGACGAGTTTATCACTGCTCAAGATAGATCTGAGTTCCCCTATCAATGCCTGCACTTCAGCCAATTCATCCAAAACTTTCTTGCGCTCTAGTCCTGCTAGTCTCTGCAGTTTCATTTCCAGGATAGCAGTTGCCTGCTTTTCACTGAACTTGAACTTCTTCATGAGGGCCGCATGAGCCTCTACAGCGTCCTTGGAAGCACGGATCATGGTGATGATCTCATCTATATGATCTAGGGCTTTCTTCAGTCCTAGGAGGATATGCTCACGGTCTAGAGCCCTAGTGAGATCGAACTGTGTGCGACGTCGTATGACATCTATCCTGTGCACGACGAATTCCTGTAGGATGGATTTTAATGAAAGCGTTTGCGGAACTCCGTGGACTAGAGCGACAGTATTGAAATGAAAAGCCTCTTCTAGCTGAGTATGCTTGTAGAGGAGATTTAGTATTTTTTCCGGATATGAACCTTGTTTCAAGTCTATGGCGATGCGGATATCCTTGTCTGACTCATCACGGAGACCCTTTACACCCTCGATGATCTTCTCACGAACGAGATCGGCGATCTTGATGATGAGCTCGGACTTGTTGACACGATACGGGATGGAAGTGATGATGATCTGGAATTGGCCTTTCTTGTCCTCGACGATCTCTGCTTCGCCACGTACGGTAACACCGCCACGCCCGGTAGCATAGGCATGATGTATGTCTTTCTCGCCATACATGACAGCACCAGTTGGAAAATCAGGACCTTTGATGAACTGGAACAAGTCCTCAGTCGTGGCGTCCTTGTTCTCGAGTAGATAGACTGTAGCATCGACGACTTCGCGGAGATTGTGTGGTGCGATATTTGTGGCCATACCAACGGCGATACCGAGCGTACCATTCAACAAAAGATTTGGCACCGTTGTCGGCAAAACTGTTGGCTCTTTCTTTGATCCGTCATAGTTCGGTCGGAAATCAACCGTGTTCTTGTCCATATCACGGAGTAGCTCACTCGCGATACGTGACATCTTGGCTTCTGTATAACGCATAGCAGCTGGTGGATCACCGTCAACTGTTCCGAAGTTTCCTTGACCATGTACCAACATATAGCGCATGGTGAATGGTTGTGCCATCTTGACCATCGAGTCATATATAGCGACGTCACCGTGTGGGTGATATGAACCCATAGTGTCTCCAACGACGACGGCTGATTTGCGGAATTTTGATGACGCTGTCAGACCCTTTTCATGCATAGCATATAGTATGCGGCGATGCACAGGTTTCAATCCATCACGAACATCTGGAAGCGCACGATCCGTGATAACAGACATGGCATAGTCCAAAAATGACTCACGCATCTCTGTAGTGATGGAGCGAGCAACAATACCGTTCCCTTCGCGGACTGGTACCGGTTCTCCTGTGGTGGGTTTGTCTGACTTCTTGGCCATAAAATAATATAATAGGCCCTAATTAATGAATAACTTTGGCCTAATCACACTCGTACATATGTACTATTGTAGCATAAATGATAGGGTTTTGCACAGCTCAAATATACCCCTTATATAAACAAAAAACACCCAGTTAAAGGTGTTTTTTGTTTTTGCTCTCTATTTTGTTCCGTTCACCCATGAGAGATTCAATTGATATCTCCCATGTGGTCCGGGAATCTTCCCCGGTTAAGGACTCGTGTTTAGAGCACACAAGAGTCATGGCTCCACTCCGACTTTACGTCGAAGCGATCGACTATAAGTTTATTTACCCATTCCGAAGAATGGATAAAAAACGGTTGATTCTTTGAAATATTCCACGAGCAGCTTCCGCTACCCGTGCCTTGTTACGACTTACCCCCTGTCATCGATTTTGCCTTAGGCCCGCACGAGGCGAGATTTCGGGCACCACCGACTCCCTTGGGTTGACGGGCGGATTGCGATAACATATCTGTTTCGCGTTCCCTCCAAATAATAATATTTGGACCATACCGCTTCCCATCATTTCACGGCTTTGGACGTAGCGAGCGGATTTCCCGCACTACGCGAGTCCACAGTTCGTTGGTTCATCATGGCTTTGAGTTTTATTATTTTATCTATTCCATTTGATGTTAGATGTTCACCTTTGCCGACTATCTCGGCTATCTCAGCAAACAATTCAAAATTTTTCTTCTTAGTCACCGTCTGTAACGGATGACTTTCGAAAAATGGAACAATTTTTTCTATAATATCTCTATGAGCCGCAACTGTATACCGATAACAATGTACATGGTTCAGTCTTTTCTCATTTTGAAAATAGACTTCACCGCAACCGAGACTATTTCTCACTTTAATGAGAACTTCTCGATCTGCTTCCTGCATTTTTATATGAAAATGCAGATGAACACCGTAACCAGTACGATACAATGACGATTTATTCAATAGGACATAAAAACATCCTTCGCCATCTGTAAGTCCAACAATATAATCGGCCGAAACCGACTGTGGTTTTGTCCTTCCCATGCAGTAATTATAACATTAAGTTACCGCATAGTACTATGACGCAGCTGACTTCTTATATATCAACTTTGACATATAAGATCTCCTTGGGTCATTTGTCATTCTATTCCGGCCATCCTGATCGGGTTTTTTATAGACACTTCCTCATAACTCACCGTATGAGTCGTGTCACCTTTAATGATCAGGCTGGCTTTTGCTACTAAGATCCTTTACCCATTCCCTCACGGCAAATGGATTATCTTTTCACTATTCCGATATGATCGGAACGTGGATTTGAACCACGTAGACCTTGACAAACTGCCAAGCGCATTTGATTCTGAGTACAAGACTTGAGAACGTATTCACCGCAGTATAGCTGACCTGCGATTACTAGCGATTCCGGCTTCAAGGAGTCGAGTTGCAGACTCCTATCCGAACTGGGGCGCGTTTTATAAGGGTTTGCTCCATCTTGCGATATTGCGTCCCGTTGTACGCGCCATTGTAACACGTGTGTAGCCCAGGGTGTCAAAGGGCCATGCTGACTTGGCGTCATCCCCACCTTCCTCCCCGCCCGGAAAGCAGGAACTAGTGACTAGTGGTTAGTGTCTAGTTAGTCGCATGATGCGATTCACTAATCACTAGTCACTAATCACTAACTTCTTGCGCTCTGGGCGGGGCGGTCTCGTCTGACACTTGTAACAGACAACAGGGGTTGCGTTCGTTACCTCACTGAAGAGAACAGTTCAAACCACGAACTGACGACAGCCATGCAGCACCTGTCCATCCGCCTTGCGGCGACCGACGTTTCTGCCGGTCTTCGAATGGATTTCTAACCCTGGTAAGGTTCTTCGTTTAGCGTCGAATTGAACCACATGTTCCACCGCTTGTGCAAGTCCCCGTCTATTCCTTTGAGTTTCAACCTTGCGGCCGTACTACCCAGGCGGATCTCTTATCGTGTTAACTTAGCCTCGAAGAGGGTCGATACTCCTCAAAGCGAGAGATCATCGTTTAGGGCGTGGACTACTGGGGTATCTAATCCCATTCGCGACCCACGCTTTCGTGTTTCAGCGTCAGGAGTGGACCAGTCTTTTGCCTTCGCTTTCGGTGTTCCCCATGATATCAACGCATTTCACCGCTACACCATGAGTTCCAAAGACCCCTTCCATCCTCTTAGTCTTGCCGTTTCCCGCGCAGACTCTCGGTTGAGCCGAAAGATTTAACGCGAGACTAACAAAACCGCCTACACACCCTTTACGCCCAATGATTCCGGATAACGCTTGAAGCACTCGTATTACCGCTGCTGCTGGCACGAGTTTAGCAACTTCTTATTCTCCAGGTACAATCAATAACTTTTTCCCTGGCAAAAGGAGTTTACGTTCCGAAGAACTTCATCCTCCACGCGGCGTCGCTCCGTCAGACTTTCGTCCATTGCGGAAGATTCTCGACTGCAGCCACCCGTAGGTGTATGGGCCGTGTCTCAGTCCCATCGGTGGGGGTCACCCTCTCAGGTCCCCTAGGCGTCATAGCCTTGGTGAGCTTTTACCTCACCAACTAGCTGATACCGATCAAGCTGTTCCCAGAGCAATAAATTTTTACTCTTTCGAGACTATCAGGAGTTACCCACCCTTTCGGATGGCTATGCCTGACTCTAGGGTACATACTTAATTATTACTACCTCGTCTGCCGCTCTCCGATGCCCTTGCGGGATCGGAGCGCTCGACTTGCATGCCTTATCCACGCCGCCAGCGTTCATCCTGAGCTAGGATCAAACTCTTAACTATTAAGCGAACGGAACAAAATAGAAAGCTGAATTTCGAGCCATCTGGCGAGAAATTCATTCCGTGCGAGCCCTAATGGCGAGCCACGGAAGCTTATATTTTATATTTTCACTTTATCCTCTGCTCAATTTCTATTTGTCTCGGCCTTGCTAAAAGCCGTGTGAGACAATTGTTTGGAATTCTAATATTGGAATAAATAGATATTTTGACTTTGCACATATTTCGTAATGCTCCGCTAAGAGCTTATCACGAACACTTTCTTTTCTTTGCTCGGGTTAGCGAGCTAAAAAAGAATTGTACATTCTCATATTTCTGTATGTGACTTTCAAAGTACGCTAGCCTGTTTACAGGCGTAAGTACCATACTACTGGAATGCGATAGGAAGTCAAGGGGGGTTATAAACATCGTATGATTATTTACCAAAACGAGAAAAACCCATGGGTGCTTCTGGTTTTAATAGCTCATCCAATATTTTATCAAACATGGAATAAATGGCATTGATGTGCCTATTTTGGATCTTCTGTTCATGCTCCAATTCCTCCAAGTTCACAGCGATATATTTTTGTGATGTAAAAATTTTGTAAAAAAGAAGCCCGGCATCACTGCAGGGCTTCTCGCTATCGATCTAACTTAGAGCATCATGCACCTCCTGCAGTTTCCGTATTCTCGTGGGATGACGCATGAGCCGGAGTGCTTTACTCTCGATCTGGCCGATCCGTTGCCTAGTGACGCGGTACTTTTCGGCACATTTCTCGAGAGTCAGACCTTCCATGAAGCGCATTCTGAGTATAGCGGCCTGTTGAATTGTCAGACTCGACAGAACCTCGTCGAGAACTTTGTTAACACTCTGCGATTCCTCACTTTGAGCGACTTCCTCGAAAGGTGTCACGGGATCATTGGGAATAAACCCGTTTTCCCGCAACATTTCCGTCGCAGGTCGAGGCTTTGTTTTTGATTCCGATAGAGCAGAACTGAACTTCTCGCGCAAAGCTGCAAAATCATCAGGGAAAAGCTCTTCCCACAGATAACCAGACAGCTCCTGGAAGCGGATCCTGACACGAGAATTTTTCCCATTGTTCATTCGACACGGCACTGCCGCGCGAAACATGATGTCACTCATCTCACCGGGCGTCACCCCACAAAGCTGTGAGAATTTATAACAACTCATGTTGAGTTCGTGTAGGGCTTGGCTCAATTCCTGATGACGATATGATTTGTATGGTCCATGATTCACGTAAGATCCTTTGGATAATGATTGATTTGAAATGTTCCTTAACTGCGAATACTATATCATGATTTGCCATTTACATGCATTTTCTTGGCCATATTTCCTTTCAAACGCTACTAGCGTAACTATGTTCAAGATAATATTAGTCAATCTGCTGCAGCAGCGCGAGTCCGGAGTTGCTTCCTCAATTCATAATAGTCGGGAACAGTCTCCGCGACCAGCGTCCAGAATCCGCGGCCGTGATTGAACTCCTTTATATGACAGATCTCGTGGACGATCACGTAGTCACGAACTTCTGGTGACAAGAAAACGAGTTTGTAATTGAAGTTGAGATTCCCTTTCTTGGAACAACTGCCCCAACGACTTTTTTGATTCCTTATAGCAACCTTCCCAACGATGATACCGTGTCGGTCACCATAATGCTTCAGGAAATGTTGTACCCTTTCTGCCACGAGCACTCTCGTAACTTCCTTGTTTGCCAGATATAACTTGCGACTGCGCGTATGTAATATCGGCCGACGTAGACGTATACCGGAAATAGTTGTTACAGGTGATTTGAAAAGTCTGCTGAAGGTAAACATGGATATTGAAGTATAGCATTTTGCAAACCAGCATGCAGATTATGCTTTGTCAATACAGTGTGCTAGTATGCATCTCATGAATATTAGAGCCAGCACAACAAGGTCTCACCTCACCACATACGACCTAGCAGTCATAGGTGGTGGTCCTGCAGGTATGATGGCAGCCGGGAGAGCTGCTGAGAGGGGTCTCAAAGTGATCCTCCTAGAGAAGAATGCCGACCTGGGCAAGAAACTCCTCATATCCGGAGGTGGCAGGTGCAATCTGACAAATTCCGAACTAGACGATCGCAAGCTACTAGCCAAATTTCGAGGTAGTGACAAATTCCTCTTCTCTGCATTCGCGCAACATAGTGTAAAAGAATCACTAGAATTTTTCCATGCGAGAGGTCTCAAGACGAAAGTTGAGGAAGGTGGTCGCGTCTTCCCTGTAACCGACAAAGCATCATCAGTCTGGGACGTCTTGCTCGAACAGATGAGGGATGCGAGTCATGGTGGCAATAATCCTGTGATAATGAAAATGGATTCTGAGGTTGTCGATTTTGAAAGCACCGGCACAGGGGCAGATAGAGAGATAGTCGCAGTCAGATTGCTGAATGGTGACGTCGTGAAGGCGCGTTCATTCATCATAGCGACCGGTGGAAAATCTCATCCGGAGACGGGTTCAACTGGAGATGGATTCCGATGGCTCACCAAACTCGGCCACAAGATCTCTCCAGCGATGGCTGCATTGGTTCCTATCACGGTGAGCGATGAATGGGTCAAAGCTATCTCTGGTGTTTCACTTCCGAATGCCAAGATCACCCTATATCAGAACGGCCTTCGAGTCGGTGGTAAGCAGGGTGTGAAGAAGGGTAAAATACTATTCACACATTTTGGTCTCTCTGGCCCATCGATACTCAACATGAGTTCGGAAGTCAACGAATTGCTGAAATACGGCGACGTCGTCATGTCTCTCGACCTATTACCGACACATGATCACAGCACATTGAATGAGGCTCTGCAAAAGCTATTCACATCCGAGAGCAACAAGAAATTCAAGAACGCCATTACGAGTATCATCCCAACAGCGTTCGTGCCAGTCGTTCTAGAAAAGTCAGGTATCACAGCAGAAACATTCTGCCACAGCGTTACACGCGAAGAGCGCCTCTCTCTCATCCAGATATTCAAAGGTCTAGAGATACATCCAACGGGACTTCTCGGTGTCAGTGATGCGATCATCACTTCCGGTGGCGTTGTGCTAGAAGAGATCGACTTTCGTACGATGCGATCTCGCCTCGTCCACAACCTATACTTGGTAGGCGACATTCTGAATATCGACAGACCATCTGGTGGATACAGTTTGCAACTATGCTGGACGACGGGTTGGGTCGCTGGAAACAGCGTAGCTACCTCCAAAGCTGACGTTGACCTCTCGTGACTTCCCTGCTAAAGTTATCCGAAAGTTAGCTCGGTAAACAATCGAACAAAGGAGAAAAATGTACATCTACCATTTCAATAGACAGCTCGTCACCTGACCGTCGGCCGCGCGGCAACTAATAACTCGCACACCTATAAATAGTGTGCGAGGTAGTTTATTTTGACAAATGAGACGTGTGCGCATTTGGCGTGGCGATGCCTCGTGATATGGGTAACCTCTATTTCCCCAATTCGAGTATCTCGTCTATCCGGATCTGTTTGACGAATTCTGGTACGTGAGAAACCAAGATCATCGCACCTTCGTACTGATCTAGTGCCGCCGCGATGATCGGCAAGTGACGGAAATTTATATGATTCGTCGGCTCATCCAGGATGAGTAGTCCTGGTCGTAGTAATACCAACCTAGCGAAAGCTACCAATCCTTTTTGCCCCTCAGATAATGAACCGATCCTCGTATGGATCGCGTCCGCTCCGATCAGGAAACTTGCCGCCACCGCCCGAAGCTCCGTCTCGATCAATCTCCCCTGCGTGGCACGAACGATCTTTTCCAATGATTCATAGACGGTGTCATTGAAATCCATCATAGAGAAATCTTGACGGTAGTAACCGACACGAACGCCAGGAGCGATCACTGTACCATCGACACCATTCACTATCTTTTCTAGCAACGTAGACTTCCCTATACCATTCGGACCAGAGAGCAGTAGATGTTGTCGACGACGAAGCTTGACGTCACATGTCCTGCTCACGATCTTGTGAGTCTTTTGACTAACGACTGAATACGATGAAATGGTGATGATATCGCCGATCACATCCATCTGTGCTGGTATGGTAAATGCCTTTATCGTCTTGTCCTCCTTTCTCACATCGACGATCTCTTCAGACAATTCCTCAGCTTTTTCACGCATGCGTTTTGCTACGAGACGCATCTGACCACCTTTCATGGCGAACATGTTGGCTTGTTCTTTCTTGGCCTGGATCTCCTTGCCCAGACGCGCATTCTCTCTATTTTCTGCATCGATACGTCGAGAGATCTGTTCTACCACATCTTTGTAATCGCCGACATATTGTTCAACCTTACGTGTGTGTACATCGAGATAGAGCACGCCATGCGTAAAGGCATTCAAGAATTCTGCGTCGTGAGAGATCACCAAACATGTCTTCTGATAATTCACCAGGAACTGCGTGAGATGTTCTATACCTGCCTTGTCCAGATTGTTCGTTGGTTCGTCTAGGAGGAGAATATCCGGATCCTGAATGAGTGCAGAGGCGAGGAGGAGACGTGCTTGCTGACCTCCAGAAAAAGTCTTCACCTTCCTGTCCTTGAGATCAGAAACATGTTTGTGTGTGTGCAGATTTACTACTTCGAGGATCGCGTCTATCCGTGGGTCTAGATCATAGATTTTCTCAGCAAAACACTTGGCGAAAAATTCTCGTATCGACAACTCCAGATCTTCACGGTGGATGACCTGGCGCGCAGTAGCGATGGTCGACCCGCTCGTCACGTGGATATCGCCTGCATCTGATTTGGATAGCCCTAGGATGAGTCCGAAGATAGTGGTCTTGCCTGCACCATTCTGGCCCATGATGGTAACCTTGTTACCTTTACGAACAGTGAAACTGACCTCATCCAGGATAGGCTTGTTTTCCCCCCATTCGAAAGATACATCCTCGAAACGGATGATCGTGTCCCCAGATACCTGAGGGGAATTCCCATTTTTCATCGAATTTTTTGACATGAACATATACAATACTGTATTTTCAGAGATTTGGGAAATACCCAAAAAAAATCCCCGCGCCTTTGCACGAGGATATATGAGCTAAACTACAGTTCGAACATCGGACAATGTCGAGCTCCTAGGTCTGTTTGGAAAGCGTGATCCACAACTTTCCCCTCTTCAAAGGATACTTCTTGTACATCTCCCTGATCCCTTCCTCCATAGTCCCGAGACCCATCTGCTTTCGCAAATTATTCAGTTTGTCCATGTCCAAATTCAGCATGTCCATGTTCAATATTGGCCACGGTACGTATCCGATACACTCCTGCGTATACTGTGTACCGTATTTCTGATAGCCCGTCATATTGACGATCACCCGATCTTCTAGATAGGCGATGTCTGACAATTCGACATCCGGTGGTTTCTCGGACTTCATGAGAAGAAAACAGGTGTACTGGAATGCAGGATCATCATCGGCATGAAGAGCGATGAGGGCTGCAGCTCGTGACCCCTCCTTCCCCACCTTGCTCTTCGTCGGCCAACCGATCTCACTGATCAACACCTTCAGTCTACTGGCATTGATACGATCGATCTGAGGATCCCGCTCAGTTCCATGTTTGCGGTTTTTTCGACGCATGTTCTGAGCTGCATTGTATAAATACGAGATCTCTAAACCTTCTTTCGGATATTGAACTTTTTTCATTTTTTTCTTCCTATCATTGTTCTGACATTGACTCAGATTCTGTGAATATATACCGACTCAACAGAATCAATTGTTCCAAAATTACCCTACCCGAGAATCATGTATCTGTCAATCAGATAAATATCTACAACTTGGCCACGAGTATATTCCCATCGTAAGATGAGCCTCAAATCATTTTAGCATTTCTTGATGGCGGCGAATAATTTTTGCTTGGCGGCTGCCATAATTTTGGCGAATTCAATGTGACTGTGTTTCTTCATTCTTGCCTTGAGAATTTCTACGGTCATGTCTTTGTTCAGATAGATTTCTACATTCGGAATGGACAACAATTTCTGACATGGGGTCATGGTCTCGTTATAGATCTTTTTCTTCTTTCCATCGTCGCTCACAACTATTGTTGGATATGCACACATACGATGAAAGTTTAGGAACTCGTTGAAGAAATCTCGGAAGAATGCCTGAATCTTTCTTGCTTCGAATTTCGGTATATGCCATCGTCCCATATGCTTTCGGACGACCGCTCCATTCTTGCATTCTATGAGCGAGTTGTCGTTACACTTTCCTGACCGAGATTTCGTCTGTTCGATGAATTGTTTTTGAAGAACTTCACTGACGCTTCCATTAATATTCTCCCCTCCATTGTCGGAGTGAAATCCGATGATGACAAACGGGAAGAGCTTCAATGCTTGTTCGACCACATATGCCATGGATCCTTCCGTGATCGACTCGACACAGAAGAGTATCTCCCATTGAGTGACTTCGTCTACAAGGTTCACATGGTAAACACCCTTCACACCTTCCAAATCACCCTGATGCACCGTATCTGCCCTTATGTAGCCTGGTTTACCGTCAGGTTGAGGTTTCTTTCGTATACCGATTGCGCGTGACACTGAGATGGTTCTACCAATCGTAACAGACTTCTCCTTGTAGGCATCTGTTCCTCGAAGACGGTAGAAATGTCCGTGAGATATTTTTGCTAACCTTTCGTAATCTTTCTTGCCATACAATTCGAATTCATCTTTGAACGTTTTCCTCATGGCGTTTCCGGACATCCGTCTGTATGCATTGTCAGCTTCTGCGAGAAGCTCAGCATCTCCTTTGGTGTAGATTTTCTTGAATTGGTTCCTCTTCTTACCTTTACCATATTTCAATGTGTGACTATCTTTCTTCTCCTTAATCAATCGAGTGATTTGCGACCTTGAGTAGGTTGTATACATCCGAATATACTTCCTGACAGACATCTTTTCTTTCTTCGACAACTTCCTTCGACCTTTCGCATCGTAATCGAATCGATCCAATATTTGATTGATCCATGCGTACGCTTTTTCGTGCGATTCGAATGAAAAGATCGGGATGGTTATTGTCGCGATATTCTCTTCGACTTGACTCAAACTCACTATATGTGAATCATTCATGATGATGTTCATAATCCATCAATCATGCGTTATCCACAGCTTCAGGGGAACCTATCGACCTTTAGGCTCATTTCCCTGGGAACTCGGAATCATTTGAGGCTCATTATGTATGGGACAAGACTCCACGTAGACGTAACATTTGCCACATGGTAGCATACTGTGTCAGTTCTTTAACTTGGCATGTGGTGTGCCAGGTAAACAAACATTCGGTGAATTATAAAAAGTGAGGAAATTATGACAGAGAAAATAGAGATCTACAAAGACAAAAAAATTCATGTAGAGGACATATATTTCAGTATTAAAGATCGAGTTACGGGCATGAATGATGTCTGGAAAGTGCTAGTCTATAAAGTCGGGGCACCAGGTAAGAATGGTCAGTTAAAAGATATGACTGGCGATCGACTGCGTGAACTTGCCGAAGAACAGTTGGGTACTGAAGGTACGCATGGGATGGTCTCGTACAGTAAGAAAAGGTCCGGACATGGTTCGCGCAGAACGCGCTCCAGCGGTTTGCCGAAATTCCCTTCCTGGAAAGTTGCCCATGATCTTGCACTAGAGTGCCTAGAAGGTCTAGCTCGATACCGCGCAGGGATGGCGGCCGCTCGAGATAGGTCACTAAAACTGCATGCGCGATCAGCCTAGCAGCAACTCAGACTAGGAATCATCCTTACATGAAACACGCTGGATCCTTTCGGATCCAGCTTTTTTATATTTGAATATGAGATTTACGATCTATTTCTGAGCAACTAGCTTCCTCTTGGCCTGCCACTTTTCGAGAGTCACCAGTAACGGAGATCCGATGAAGATAGACGAGTACGTACCAACAGCGATACCGATAATGAGAACCAAAGTAAAATGTGCCGTTGAAGAACCGCCAAAGATATAGAGGATAACCAGAGCCAGGAGAGTAGTCATCGAAGTATTGATGGAACGAACGAACGTCTGACTGATACTCTCACCAACCACGTCACTGAATGATTTGTGCGCGCCACTATTCTTCAGGTTTTCTCGAACGCGGTCAAAAACGACGATAGTATCGTGAACAGAGAAACCTAGAACGACCAGAAGTGCGGTAACGAACAATGTGTCGACTTCATATCCGGCGAAATGTCCGAGTACAGCGAAGACTCCAGCTGGGATGATAACATCATGAGCTAGGGCCACGATCGCGGTCAGACCATATTTCCATGAAGAAACTGGCTCCGAGACTTTCCTGAAGGCAAATGTGATGAAAAGAACGATACCAACCAAGACTAACAATATTGAAATATATGCTTTGCGTAATGCTTCCGATCCTAGAACTGGTCCGATCGAGTCAAAAGCCTTCACGGTAGTAGATGCCGCACCATTCAATGACAATGCCGACATGACACTGGCTTTCTCTGTCTGATCGAGATCCTTCATACGGATGATAAAATCATCATTTCCAGATATACGTATCGATACTGCAGGATCTATGACTCGTAGTTCCGCACTTACGGTCGCGACTTCTGGGCGTGTCCCCGTGCTGTATGCTATATCTATGAGCGAACCACCACTAAAATCTATACCGGGTTTCAACCCCCAGACAAAGAGTGCAACAAAGGATGCGATGACGAGAATAGCTGAGATGGAGTAAAAGATTTTTCGGTATTTTATGACGAACATAATAGTTAATTTAAAATTTAAATTTTGCGAAATCCATTACTGATAAGGAACCTGGAAAACTTCGTGTCCTTGGCTGGCGCTACGGCGTATAGGAGCATCCTCGAAACGCTGATGGCCGTGAACATGGAAACCATCACACCAACGACGAAGACTAGAGCGAAGCCTGTAACAACAGATGTACTACCAACAAAGAAAAGTACGAAGCCTGTTATGAAACTGGATATGTTGGAGTCACGAATAGATGACCAGGCTCTGGAGAATCCTTCGTGCATAGCATCAGGAATACTCCTACCACGGACCAGCTCTTCTTTCATGCGCTCGAATATCAGAATGTTAGCATCTACGGCCATACCGATAGAAAGGATGAATCCAGCGATACCTGTAGCCGTCAATGTTACTGGTGACAAAACTCCATCGATCATCGTCATGAGTCCATAGAAAACGATAGCTGCCAATCCCCAACCCCAGTGATATCTCATCGCCATGAACATGAGAATGATACAAAATATGATCACTATCGGAGAAACACCTAGTTTGAATATCGCCAAGCTCAATGTCACATAGACTGCAAGGGCGATCGTGGCGATGAATCCTGGCAATCTGTACCAAATGATCAAGAATAGGGCAATGATGATGAAGGCCACTATACCAGCCTTGATGCCGCCATTGACCGCTTCCTGACCTAGAGATGGTCCGATCGTCTGTGAAGAAAGCAATGTTATAGGTACTGGCAATGCGCCGAAATTCAGATTGCGCACCAATGACTGGACTTCTTCGATAGTGAAGGTTCCGCTGATCTGTCCTTTGCCGTCCAATATAGCATCTCGTATAACCGGTGCAGATATGAGCTTACCATCTAGGAATATTCCGAGAAAATCACCGATATGTGCCTTGGTAATAGTCGCGAACAGATCTCTTCCGTCTGATGTAAATGTCAGTCCAACTAGTGGCTGATTGGTTGTTTGATTGAACTCTACACTGGCCTTCCCTACCATGCCTCCAGTCAAACCTGTTGACTTGAACAAGGCGAGATATGCAGGACTGGTCGTGATGTCAGTACTCGTACTATTCAGTGCATCCGTCGAAGAAGCGAAGGTTCTCATCTCATCTGCTGTAACTAGTTTGAACTCGAGTAATGGTGTGGCACCTATGGACTTCACAGCGTCATCTACGTTCGTGATGCCTGGCAACTCTACGATCAGCTTGTACGCGTTGCCCTCCGATGACAACGCCTTATCTTGCTCTGTCTGTACTAGTGGTTCACTGACCCCGAATACATTGACGCGTCTCTCCACTAGATCACGGAGTGATGTCATAGCGTCACCAACATCTGTGGCCGCAACCTTGGAAACGTCTGCCTGATAGACTAGGTGTGTTCCTCCTGATAGATCGAGTCCGAGATGGAAAGCGTGCTTCGCATCAGTCCCATTGGACGCATATACGAAATAGCCAACTGCAGCGGCTATGATGAGGACGAAGACTGCTCGGGCTCTATGTTTAAGCATGTGGGTTAGTATAGCTATTTCCAGAAATTCTGCAACTATTTCCCTACCCTCTTCACTAGTATTTGTAATGTACGTAACCCTATCTTTATATCGAGAGCGAGAGATCTATTCTTTATGTAATACAGATCATAAGACAATTTGTCCCTGGTATCTTCTGTATCAACGGCATGATGCGGATGTCGGTCATGATATATCTGCGCCCAACCAGAGAGACCTGGTTTCACTAGATGTCGCGCATTGTAGTAAGGGATCTCCTTTTCATATACATCGACGAGTGAAGGCAGCTCTGACCTAGGTCCGACCAATGACATCTGACCAGTCAGCACGATCCAGAGTTGTGGGAGTTCATCTATACGTGTCGATCGGAGAAACTTACCGACACGAGTCACTACATGTGAAGTCGTTCCTGTCGATCCATATCGTCCCTCATCATTACCCGACATACTACGAAATTTTACCAACTTCACTATTTTACCATTCTTACCGACACGATCTTGGGTGATGAACATCGGCCCCTTATCTTCGAGTTTTATAGCAACGTAAACAAATGGATATACGACGAGCGATATGATGCCCCCGAAGAATGCGATGACGATATCGATGACTCTTTTCAAAGTATCGTAAACTCGCCTATTACCCAATGAAGTTCCAGAGTTCTCCACCAACCACCTTTCCCCAACCATAGACAGCGGGATCCGATCAAAGATATTCTCATACATCTTGCTCGCGTCGATGATCTGTATGCCAGAAAAAACCATCGAGTACAAGAACGGCATGGCGGCTTCGACTACCCTGTCGTGGAAATCAACAACGATGATAGATGAATCTGTCCTCTTCACAGCTTCTGTTATGAGTCTGACTGTCTCTCTGATCGGATTTGCCGACGTCTCCACCGGTTTGACATGCTCTCGAAATACTAGACCATACCTACCATTACCATTCACGTGCGCATAGAGATCATCCGCATCTTCCCCATTACCAACCAATATTGCTGACTGTTTCCTCGAGGAACTCACTACTGGGAACATGACTACGCGCCACAAGAAAAGTGCACTCGTCGCTATTACGAAGTAAATAAATAGATTTGCCTTTGGTGCGATCATACCCGGCGCAAAATAGAAGAATGCTATACCTATAGCGATATTCACTATCTGCACTCGTAGCAATAGACCTTGACTACGATCATGCATGACGGTGAGCTGTTTGTCATAAAGTCCAGCGATAAAATTGATCATGATGAATATCACGATGAGTATCGAGAATGGCAGAATATGCGTAGACAACAGCTGTCTCGATGGGATCTGACCGTAACGAACAGTCAGTGTTAAAACTAGAGAAAATGCGTACGCTATAAGGTCTCCGATAACGAGCATCCCGCCAATTCTGGAATTTGTGACCGATATCATGGTTAGAACGCTAACACGGAATCGAGAATATTTCAATAGTTCAGCTAGCGCTACATGCTGCCTACAAAATCATTATTCCGCCTTATTTCCCAGATATCCCTGAATCGTACGGATATATGTGCTGAAAATTTCTCTCCGCAGATCGAATATTTTTAAATGATGACTTGAATTCTGGAAATGGTATTAGAACGAGTTCTTTCAACTCTTTCAATAATATAGACATTTGTTCCAGCTTTTTTTGAATCAGATTTTTAAGCATATTTTTTCATCATTATTTTCTCACGTAAACGACGAAACTTGGCAGTGTCCACATATTCTTTGAATGCCCTGACCTTGAATCTGATAAACTCATCGTAGTTTCCATCAACAAGTTGACCATTGCGCGCAACTTCAAACTTGAGTAGAGGCGAGGCTGATGATAGATCTACTAGATCGATCTTGTCTTCGTTTATATCAAATTTCTTTGCCAAATATTCAGCAATACCTACCCTTTCTGAAAGAGAATACGGCGCGTCCTTAAGTACACCAAAATCATGATCTGACATGTCGGTCTTTTTGCCGTTGATTTGGGATCCGAAGGCGATGATCAGTGGCGTATTCATGTATAAAATATAACATAGAATGCGCTCAATGAATAGGGCAAGAGCAAATTTGGAATACGGTATGGCGACCATGACTCATGCTATTTCCCTTCTCAGTTATTCCCCCCATCCGTCCTCAAACTCTTTTCCGTAACCGCAGATACCGTGAGTGACTTCGACACTGTGGTGGCTGGTGTAACAGTACTATTTGAACATGTAAGGGTGTAAGTGGTGTTCTGAGAGATCGGTCCCTTCGTGACAGTGGAGATGATAGGTAATGTCTTACTAGATCCTGTATCAGATAGCCAGCAGGAACTAGCATTGGTGGCTGTCCAGGACAGAGTGAATGTTTTGTTGGAACCTATGATCATGTAGGCGTTAGAAGAAGTGAAGGAGGTGATGACCGGAGATGTGGTGACTGGAGCTCCGGCAGCCGTCACAGTCAATGGGATGCTGTTGGACCAGTCGCTAGTAGGCGTTGATATTTTCAATGAATATGTTCCAGCAGGTAAACTGGACGGTATCTTGATCTTTAACTTATTGCCATTCATACTCTGAATAGAGGAAACCTGATACGATTTGTTTCCTGATGTAAATTGGACAAAATTGTCATTATTTGTACTAAATTTTGACCCGCTAACTTCGACATCTGAACCAGTCTTTGCTGAAGGAGTTGAAATGCTACTGGCGGTCGGAGTTTCTTCGGGGCGTACTAAGTCTGGGTTGTATAAGGCATAGACATTATATGTATAACTAGATGTGCCACTACCACTTACAATAGGAGTAACATCTACGAATTGTGGACTCGTTCCAGCAACTATTGAAGATTTGACCACACAGAAGAGTTTGTCTCTTATATCTGACACCCCATTAATATAAATATTACTGCAACGCAGTTCCTCGTCCGAGAAAACTGGAGACCCATCAGATTCATAAGATTTGAGTGCAACTGAATTGGCTGACACTAAATACTTAATTATATATTTCTGACCAGGAATACCTCCGGAGAAAAACAGTGCGGATTTTGACAACGTAGTTTCGGCAACTAGTCGATTATCTATTTTTGTTCTTATACCAGTATCTGGATCAGGTCTACTATAGGTGCTGGTGGTGTATGATCTTGATGCATTTGCTTGCTTTGCCTTACTCAGAAACGTAATTTCTACACCAGAATAAAGTTGTGAGATGTCACCGACACAATTCGTAGTTTTATAAGGAGGAATCAGCCGATAATCATACTCCCAAGAATTGTTATCTGGAAGATCCCGACATTCCCTATTCGGACGTGAGTCGGTATTAGACCAGGAGGCTACAATTTTCATACCAACAGAATCGTGCCCATCTTCAGGATCAGTGAATGTTTTTGTGGACCCGATGATATAGTCGAGAAAATTTGGGATTTTAAATATGAATCTTTCTGTCGTTAAATAGTTGCAGTTACTAGAACAGTTGACTAAAGCAATCTTCATATTTGTTACCTCACTATAATCATATAGCACAACTTCTGCTTTCGCCTTATTATCAACCTTATCCGCAGGATCTGTACCCGTCTCCTCCCCATCCCCCGTCTTCGGTGTAATACCTGTCAACCCAGCCTTGCTACTAGACAACGCCGCCACATTTCTAGACGCCGAGGACTTTGTCGTGAATGCTTGATCTACTGCGGAAGTAAAGAATCCATTACCTACGAGCATGACTAATAATACAACTAGTGCGGCTAATACCGCGAATAGTTGGGGCACAGTATTTTTGTTGTTCATAGAGTTAATAATAATCCAATACGGAACTAATAGAAAGTGCGTTTGGGGATAAGTCCGAGCAAATTTGCGAATCTAGAACGCGAACGAAAGTTCGCAGCGGCAGATGTTCAAGCCAGGGGACATTGCACTGGATCAATGTACAGATTGCCGAAAAACCGCTAAAATGCTAACTTTAAGGTATGAAAATCCTATATGTGATCACCAAATCCAACTGGGGCGGTGCGCAGAGGCATGTATTCGATCTAGCAACGGCTATGAAAGACAAAGGTCATGACGTCTGGGTGGCTGTCGGTGGGAACGGTATATTGATGGACAAGCTAGAGAAAGCTGGTATTTACACATTTTCCATCGCTACTCTAGGTCGCGATATTTCACCTGGCAAAGATGCCGGATCATTCAAGGAGCTATTCACTATCATAAAGAACAAGAGGCCAGATATCCTGCACCTACACAGTCCGAAAGCCGCCGGTCTCGGTGCACTAGCTGGACGGCTACTCCGTGTCAAAAAGATCATCACTACAGTACACGGCTGGACATGGAACGAGAGTCGACCATTCTATGAGCGAGCACCGATAGCATTCTTCTCATGGATCACGATGCTACTATCCAGCACGACGATACTACTTTCGGAGAAAGATCGCTCCCAGGCATTGTATTTCCCATGGGTCAAGAACAAGTTGACACTGATCCCTCTCGGCATCAAACCTCCAACATTCATGTCGGTAGACGGTGCCAAGCAGTTCATCAGTAAACTGATAGGTATGGAGCTAGGTGAATACAACAAGAAGACAGTGATCGGATGTATAGCGGAACTTCATCCCAACAAGGGGTTACCATATCTCGTCGAGGCCATGTCTGTGGTCGTCGAACAAAGAACGAACGCTATCATCGTCATTCTGGGAGACGACCAAGAGAAAGATAGTCTGCAACTAGCTATCAAGGAGCGAAATCTGGAAAAACATATTTTCCTAGGAGGCTTCGTCGACAATGCTTCCGACTATCTCAAAGCCTTCGCTGTATTCGTCCTACCATCTATCAAGGAAGGCTTACCGTACACTATCCTCGAAGCTGGCTGTGCTTCCCTACCTGTCGTAGCGACAACTGTCGGAGGTATTCCCGAGATCGTGGAAGATATGAAGTCTGGCATCTTGATCCAATCAAAGAATTCCCGTGAACTTTCACACGCTCTCTCATTCATGATCGAACATCCCGATGAGCGCAAGAAATACGGCACCGCCCTGAAAGAGAGAGTCACCGTCAAGTTTGGTATAGACAAAATGTTGTGGATGATAGAGGGACTGTATAACTAGAATTTAGTAGTTTATTTGCATACTATTGTGGTCCTATGAACTCATTCTTGGTGAGATCCTTGTGCGCTGTTCTAGAATACTTCCTCATGGCCATCAAGATTCCTAATGAGAGAAACTCCGCTAGCATGTGTGTGCCCCCATAACTCATGAAAGGTAATGGTGTTCCTGTAACTGGTAATAGCTGCATATTCATACCAACATTGATGCCGATATGCACGATGAAATACACCGCTACACCAGCACCAAATAGTATCTCAAAATTCGTCGCACCATTCATGGAGTTCTTGATGATTCGCCAGATGATAATTCCGTAAAGAGTGAACAGAATGACGATACCAACAAACCCCCACTCCTCAGAGAATGCAGCGAAGATAAAGTCCGTCTGATATTCCGGCAAGAATTTTAGTCGTGACTGCGTGCCATATCCGACACCTTTTCCCCATATTTCTCCTGAACCCACAGCGATCGTCGACTGATATGCATTGTAGCCAGTGCCGCGGATGTCTGACAGAGGATGGATGAAACTCCTGATTCGATCCTTTTGGTATTCCTTGAAACCAAAATTCCACAATATAGTGAAGATCAGTACTCCGATAGCGATCATGGCAAAAAGATGCTTCTTGGAAATTCCCGAAACCATAGTCATGCCGAGCCAGACGAATGCGATGATCATGGCTGATCCGAGATCTGGATTAACCAATACCAAGGCAAATATGATGAATGCGTAAAAACCTGATACGAGGATGTGGCGAACATTGGCGATCTCTATGTGTCTCCTAGAAAAGTATTTGGCCAATATGATGATGAGTGCAACCTTCGCAAAGTCTGATGGTTGGATAGAGAATGAACCTATGGAAAACCAGCTCTGCGCTCCATGTGAAACTTTGCCCAAGAAAAATAGCGCCCCCAACAATGAGACTGATGCGATGAACAAAGTAACTGATACCCAGGTCGAGCGCAAGAATCGCATATCGATAAAGCTTATTACAAAAAAGGCAACGAGAGCCACGACGATGCCCACCATCTGGTGTTGTGCGAACGAGTTATCATCCGTGAACGAATGCATAGTTACCAAGCCCGCGGCCAAGATCGGTATGATGGCACAAAAAAGCCACCAATCTATGCGGCTTCGTGACTTTTCGTTCTGCAGGTGGTATTCCGAACTGGCTATCTTATCCATGGAGGTAGTTTACAAGGCAGAGTACTTTAGGACAAGGTCTACCCTTGTCGTGTCTTGTCACGTGCGCCCAGTAATCATGTTCAGAACGCACCGAGGACCTGCTCGAGCGCACCAGAAACATATCTGTAAAAGTTTTTTTACAGATATGTTTCATAAAGCGCGAGTTTCGCAGGTGCGAGAGGAACATGATTACTAGGCGCCCTTATCAGCCACTCATGGCTCCTATTCATTCCCTACTCCTGCACAGGTAGAACATCTATAGAAATAACTTTTCCATCTCTGCTGCGTGGCCATGTGAATGGTGCGACAGATGAACCATTCGCTGGTATCTCATCTATCGAGGTTTTGGAGAAACCGAGAGCATTGCCATCTTTGTTATATAGAACGACGTAGACACTGACATTAGCTAGCGGATAAATATCATTATTCTTCAGAGTGACCATGAGTGACGAACCGCTCGCATCTTCGGTATAATCCTTACTACCTATAGATATTTTGGCTAGTGGATCTACCCTCTTCAGCCAATTCGGCGCTGATGTGAATTCGAATAGAGCCCTGGCCGGTATACGTGCACCGACATTGACTGCACCCTGGAAAGCCAGAGTATTCCTATGTGGTGGTAATGTCACGACGCCAGACTGGTCTGTAATGATCAGGCCATCCTTGTCATACAACATGAACCTGTATGGTGCATTCTTCGCTTCACCAGTGGTGTTCTGATTGACTATATATGCCGCCACATTGTAGAGCGACGGTGCGACTTCTTCGAACCTAGTCCATGCTACATCCGCTGATAGGAAAGAGCTCTGACAAAGTTTGCTGCACGATCCTCCACAGTCAACTCCTTGCTCACTACCATTTCTCACACCATCGAAACATGTCGGTGCTTTGTAATAATGCAAGAATATCGGCAACACTACCACTACTGCCAAAAAGACGATGACGATACCGCCGTAAAGTGATTTTCTATTTTTTGACCAGGAAGACATTGGGTGGTTTAGGGGACGAAGTCTATGTTCCACATCCCCCATTTAATTATGCTCTGACTTACTGAGGCGACGATGTTGCCTGGAGAGTGCTGGTACTCGATGCGGAGGATTGATTCATCTGACCGCGTAGAGTATTCAACCGTGCACGCATCGCCTCATTGTTAACTTGAGTCTGTCCCAAGCCCGCTACAGCGACGACACCGATGAATGGAAGCAAGATGGCGACGAAGATACCCACAACGAGGAAAGCTATTAACCACCTCTTGAATGCTATAGTCGAAACCATCGCCGCGCGGCTGGCCTTGAGTGAGAGGTATAGTTTGTAGTTAAATATGAGAGCCAATGGACCCATCACTACAGTAAGTACCAGATTCAGCGCGAGAGAGATGATGGATGTTGTGGTCGAGGTTTGACCGAAAACAGCTGCCACTGCTAGGTCTATCAAAATAAGGATGGCCATCAATATCAGATAGACCAACGCGAATGACAATATTCTACCAAAAACTCCCCACCACCTTCCCCGAACCAGACTGAAAGATTCTGTAAATGCGGCAAATCCTCTGTGGCCATCGAGAACTCTGGCAAATAGAAACACGCACAGGAAATTACCAATGATGATACTTGGAACGAATACAAATACACTGGAGCCCATGATGATGAGCGCCTGCAAGATTCCGAGACCAACAACAACCCAGAAGAAAGTGAAGCCGATCTTGTACTGTGGCCACAATTTTACACTTCCAGCATTACCGCTATCTATCTTTTGTATAGCATCGATGATCGTTGGTGCCATAGCTATAGAGAACACCACACCCACTAGCAAAACTAACAAACTGACCAAGAGCATACTTTCTCCGGTCATCGCTAATAAAGATCCGGCAACCATGATGATAGAAGGTACAACTGCGAGCGGCATCAAGATGTTCCAATATGCCTTGAAGAAATCCCATGAAGATCTGAGTAATGTGCCGGCTTTTTCGAGAGTTTGGGACGATGCAACTGACTCAAATGAGCTAGGGACATCGATCGGCGGGACACTGATCGGGGCTATAGGAGTAACTGGCGTGATAGGTGCGATAGGTGCGATGACTGGTTCAGAATTGTTTGGTTCCATGATAATTGGATAAAATTAATAAAATAAACATCAGAACTACGGCTAAATAACCAAGCTCGATGAGCTGGTCCAATTATCGCATAAATAGACCTCGAGTACCATCTCGGGATTTAAATGAATTTCCTTATTCGGATCTCGTATCTCTCAGTCGTTTATATACCCACCAGGCAATTCCGGAAATCACGGCAACGATGATCAAGATCACGATCCATAACCAGGCACTGCTCGATCCACTGGCCTCGGCCACGGCCGCTGTCTGCACATTCAGAGCAGGTTTCACTACCGCCTTTGTCGCCACGGCACTTGCCGCCTTTGGAGCCAATGACTTTGTAGTTTCTTCATCAGCTGGATAACGTGAATACCCAGGCTCTATTTCCGTAACAGCCGCAGGCTTCCTATCTGGAGTAACCGTAGGTTCTACTAGCAGATCAGAGGCGGCGATGATCGTGTAATTTCCTCCGACTACCGCTGAGGCAACTGACACACCCTCACCTATAACATCAGTACTGGTCGAAATGACAGAGGCGAGACCGGCGGCCTCGGCCTTGACCGAGACTGACATCAGAGTCTTGATCGATGTGGTGCCTTTCGGGATACCGATCAAAAAATATGGTTTCGAACATGTCGGAACAGACTGACTCATGAGACCCTCTGCTACAGTTATGCTTTGGCAGGACAAGTTTTTGAATACCAATGTACCCTGAACTGCATAAACATTGTTACCTGCGGCATCGAGTCCGAGAGATACCTTGAAAATATCCCCGGCCGACTTCGTGAGACTAGCAGGCGAAACAGAGATCGAAGCCGCCGCAGCAAATACCGTACCAACGATACCGATAGTTGATAGGCAGATGGCCGCTGACAATATGAGTTGTAGTTTGATATTTTTCATGTTTCAGATTTACTTTGTCCAATTAGCCATTAATAATGCGAAGTCATACTCATCAACCTTTCCATCTTTATTGTAATCAGAATTATTCGCCCCCATCTTACCCCAACTGGACATCATCAGAGAAAAATCATACTTATCGAACGTGTAGTCTCCACTGGCAGACGCCAGCTTGGTTACGCCTGGTGTAGTCGTGGCGGTCGTCGTTGCAGTGACCGTTGTAGCGGGTATTTGTGCTGGTGCTGGTGATGGTGATGTCGTTGTCGGATTTCCACCAGATGACATGATCGGAGCCGGAAGAACATTAACTATACGTGTAGCTGTAGCCTTATTATTGGCACTATCAGTTGCCGTATAGGTGATCGTGTAAGCACCCACCGTATTCGTATCAACTGAACCAGTGATAATGACGATAACCGAACCATCTATGTTGTCATTCGCCGTGGCGCCAGGATCGGTGAATGATCCACCGACAGTCAGACTCATCGGATTGGTACCAACGAGAGTGATAATAGGTGGTGTGGTTTCGGGCAGAACTGTTACCGTTACGGTGTAAACTTTCGTAGAGCCGTCAGCGGCAGTGACCGTGTAAGTTACCGGGCCACTAAGATCAACCGCTACACCATTCGCTGGACTGCTCGAAGCTCCCGTAATCCCGATAGTTGGAACGAGAGCAGTGACATTCGTAGCATACGGCACACTGAGGGCGATATTCGTTCCACTGATGACACCTGTAACCTTCGGACTCAATGCTTCGAGATCGAATGAAGTGATATCCTTGGCAGTATTGGAAGCTACCCTTACAGTCACATGATACTCCTTGGTTGTCGAAGCATCCTGGGCTGTAACTGTGTAAATACTAGCCACCCCCTCAACGAATGTTGCATTGCCAGCCATCGGATTTACTGATGCGCCATCTGGAAGTGAGATGGATATTGGAAGATCAGCCAAACCAGAACCGAAAGGTAGAGTCATGGTGATATTATTGCCACTGATGACACCACTAGCTATCGGATTTCTGGAACTAAATGAGAGCATATCTGCCGATGTGTTTGCTCTGACAGAGACCGTCACTGTATAGTTCTTGGTCGAACTATCTGGAGCCGTAACCGTATAGGTGACAGATCCTGTAAAGTCTCTAGCCACTCCACTGGCTGGACTGACAGTACCTGCAGAAATTTCTATAGTAGGAACGAGAGCAGTCAGGACGGTTCCGTAAGCCATAGACACCTCGATATCTGTTCCCGTTATGACACCTGTGCCTTCTGGGAAGCTGAATGCTGTGATTCCTGCCGATCTTACTACCGTCAATGTAAATACTTTCGTCGTAGAAGCAGTCCCCTCACAACTACCGTCACACATCGTCGGGATTCCTACACTGATCGTGGCAGTTAGAGTGACTGTCGTATCTCCCTGTGCGTAGATCGGCCTATTTACCGTCTGACCATCATTACTCACAACTGCCGTACTAGAAGATACCCATGATATGGCCGAGCCATTCGGGCCGGTCACTGGCAATGGATTGGTGAGGGCTACGGTGATATGTGACAAGTCCGCATTCTCCCCTTTTATCAGACTATCTACCAGGGCGATCTTGTCAGCAGCTATGGTGGCATTCGCCACTGTTCCAACTACTGCGTTATATCTATCTACCAAGGCTGTTTTGGCCCCTCCAGCGGCGACTGCGAGTAGAGCTGTATGAGTTGTCGTTGCTGCCGTGATGGCCGCTGTTAGATTCGTTCCGATGGTCAGGTCTGTTGCAACAGCCGTTTCTAATTCCGCTACAGTAGTTGAAGCAGTTGAGAGGGCTGATATCTGGGTGTGAGCGGCCGCCAATACAGCGAAGTTCGTAACTAGTGCTTTCTGTACCCCTGTCAGCGCCGAATATGATGAACTAGCGTTCGCCACAGCCGTACTGTCAGTTAGCACCAAGTTTGCCACTGTCGGTAGAGCAGCGATCTGATCTATTACGGCCTGCGCTATAGCTATATTTCCATCTACTGTCTCCGCGAGCACTATCGATGTAAATATTTTGCTATCAGTGATCAATCCTTTGGTGATCGTTGCGGTCAGGGTCACAGTCACGTCAGAACTACCGAAGACTGGCCTAACGACTGTCTGACCATCATTCGAAATGTAGCTAGTACTACTTGCCGTCCACGTGATCGTAGATGAACTGACAGATCCGACTGCTGGCAATGGATCGGTGAGGGCTACGGTGATATGTGACAAGTCCGCATTCTCCCCTGTTATAAAACTATCATCTAGAGCGTTCTTGTCATTGGCGACGGCGGTAATATCTGGATTCCCAGTTGTGGTTACATTCACTGCATAAGATGTAGTTGAAGTATCCGCCGCAGTAACTGTATATATTACAGAGTTAGTGAAATCTCGAGCTTGATTTGAAAGTGGACTGACGGATGATCCGAAGATCGTAATATTCGGAGCGAGAGTGGAGAGGTCAGTCGCGAATGGCATTATTAAAAGTATTGTATGATCAGCTTCATTGATCGTCGTCGATCCAACCTGACCAGCAATAGCGAATGATGAAATTTCTTTTGAAGCATCGATGGATAGGATCGCCGCATAGGCATTGATCCTTTTTCCAGATACCGTCTTACCGGATAAAGTTGGTAAGCTATCACCTGTTGTCAAAATCGTACTTATAACTCGGGATGGTGTAAGGCTAGAATTGTATCCTATGATCAGGGCGGCGAGACCGGCAACATATGGCGCCGCCATCGATGTACCATTCGAAAAAGTATATGTATCAAAGGAAATGTCACTAGATGTCGACGTTGTGAAGATATCCTTCACTGGAGCGCCAGCATCATTACTAGATGTCGATGTTGTGTAAATATTCGTCCCCGGAGCACCAACATCAACTGAAATTGCACTATAATTTGAAAAAGAAGCTAATGTATCATTCTGATCCGTCGCCGCCACCGAAATGATGTTACCCAAATTGATGTCTGAAGGATATTGGTGAGCAACTTCATTATTACCTGAGTTGTTACCCGCCGCCGCTATGAAAATACCTCCAGAACTCCTAAAACGACTGATTGCATCGAACTCTGATTGTGAAAATACCGTTCCCGTGAAGCTAGCGTTGATGATCTTGGCTCCATTCTGAATAGCGAAATCAATAGCCTTTACCTCACTTGCCACATCAAAACCAAATTTTATCGCCATTATCCTTGCGTTTGGCGCAACACCGATCACACCCTTATTATTCTTAGCAGCGGCAATGATTCCAGCGATCTCGGTTCCATGAGGGGAATATGTAGGAACTGGATCGATATCATTATCCTCAAAATCATAACCATGTTTACAACCTGTCAACGGAGCACCATTCTCATCCTTACAATTCGTACCATCCCACATATTGTTGATCAGATCCGGATGATCGTACTCTACACCAGTATCGATGATCGCTACGATAACCTGAGAGGGGGTCGGAACATCGGTTATCATCCAAGTTTCCGGTGCATCGATATCGGCATCATTCGTTCCCGAAACCCCATTAACCATTTGCCCTGTATTATCAAGTCCCCATAGATTCGCTTTATAAGTATCGTCGTAAGTGTCGTAAGCCCCATTCCCTGTTGGATAACGTAAATAATTTGGCTCAGCATATTCTACGTTCGGATCAGACTTCAATTCTACAACTTTCTCTTCTACCGTTTTCGCATCTTTAATTTTCAAAACGGAAACATTACTTCTTCTCAGGTCTTCTTTATTCTCCAATGATTTCGACGTGACGAGCTTTGAAGCAATAGTTCTACCGGCAGCGGTCTGTAAATCGATCTTACTATTCTTGTATTTTACCAATATCTCTCCGGCCGCATAATTCTCATGTTTAACCCCTGCTTGTTTCAGATTCGCCGCTCTTTTCTCTCTCTTCTGTGTCACTGATGGTGGTGGTGGCGGATCGCTGACCAGAATATTATCAGTATTCTCGAAGGCCAGAGCGGTCGACGAGTTCAGATTCCCCAGAATCATGGAAAGGCACAAACATATCGACAGAAACGTATTGAACTTTTTCATAATGGGAATGATTAGTAATGATAATTAAAAAAAAACACATAATCATAATTGAAGATGTGTCCAAGTCGACGATCGGGAATATTTCTAGTTAAACTAGAATAGAGTTGTTCCATTAAAAAAATGTGGCTTCTGTCCATAAATATTCATACCAATATAACACTATTGCTTGAAGGCGTACAGGGGTAGTTATTCACATGTTATACACATGCTATACACATGTCGGTCATTTGCGTACCAAAAATGACCAGCTTTCGTGAGCTAGTTCGTATATTTTTAAATCTTCTGTTCTGGCGACAAGCTACTTTCGCCCCGAAGGACTATCATCGCCGCAACTACGTTTCACTGCCGTGTTCGGAATGGGAACGGGTGTTTCCATAGCGCCAAATCACCAGAACGCAAGATTCAAACTATTAGTGATTAGTAGCTAGTGCCTAGTGACTAGTAATCACAGAATCTGTGCTACTAACCACTAATCACTAACCACTAGTCCCTAAGTCATCCATATCTCAAATCAAATCGGAATCGCAAACGCGACTCCTATAATGCAATGTAATAAATAAAACACATAGCGACATTCAGAGTTCCTAACGGGATCGACGGATTAGTACTTCACAGCTCAACACCTTACGGTGCGTACACCTAAAGCCTATCAACGTGATCATCTCTCACGGGTCTCAACGATACCTAATCTTGGGGCCGGCTTCCCGCTTATATGCTTTCAGCGGTTATCCGATCCGAACATAGCTGCCCTGCGGTGCCGTTGGCACGACAGCAGGTAGACCAGAGGTTCGTTCATTTCGGTCCTCTCGTACTAGAAACAATTCCCCTCAAGTATCAACGCCTGCAGTAGATAGGAGACCAACCTGTCTCACGCTTGTTATCATGAATTACTTCATGCAATGGACTATAGCTTCTCCGACGGACGTCGGAGGTCGATGTTTAGTCTCTACGGGCCTCCGATGTTCATCGGAGTTCCCTCGGTATTATCCCCTTCTATGAGGACTCCACCGATATAAATCGACTTGTTCCTGCTTCGCCAAAGGCTTCGCAGGACCGCCATGGTTGATTGATCAATTCCTATTCCAACGAGCGAGGATCATGTGCAAATTTTGTTTGCACAATGTCCGAGCGATGTTGGAACAAGGGCATTTGCCCTTATCTTTTTTCACACGAGGCTTAAATGACCTCGCGTAAATTCTAAACAAAAATATTATTCTCAAAGTGATTCAGACTGTAAGAAAGTCGAAAGTCCTTAAGGTTGAAAGTCTGTAAAGTCAACTTGCGCCGACTTTATGGACTTTATGGACTTTTCACTTTTGACTAACTTACGGTCTGAACCCAGCTCGCGTACCACTTTAATTGGCGAACAGCCAAACCTTTGGGAGCTCTTGATTGTTATCTGGGATTTCCCCCAGTATCAGACTATTCCATCGCCGTATTTATCCTATCACTAAGATAAACCTTAGGCGCAAGCCGTGTTACACCGCGCAATTCGCGCGCATGTCTCATGTTGTGACTAAAATCACAACAATCAGTCGTTAGAGGAAACTGGTATTTTGATCATTGAAGCGTAGTTCAGACGCCGATTTTTAGATCGAACGTTAAACTTCGACAATGTATCTGCCAATCGCGCCATCTTTATAAGTCCGTTCTTTGAACTATCCGACAAACCTAATATTTGCCGGGCTATTTCAACTTGCTTTGATTTCGCTTTCGTATGCGGACCGATCAGATTCAAGATTTCATTTACATGAGTCTTATCTCTAATGATCCAATCAAAAGTAGTTCTATTCTTTCTAACTACTCCAATTCCATAAAAGGACTGGAGTAATTTCAGAAGTTCTGACTCTTTTTGAGTGATTTTTACTTCTACACGAACTCGAAACCCGAACTTTTTCTCCTTGTGTCTTTCAATAGTGGCCATAATACAGCCATCTCCATCGATAAGACCCGCAAGATATGCGTGATCAACTTCAACACCAATTTTTCCTACGGCACTAGCATTCATGTTAGATACTATTATAGCATCTGGGACCTGCGAAACTGCAAGTCACATGAAGAAGCCTCTACCGTATTGAGCTTGTTTGTTACCTTGAGGTTTCCCTCAAGGAGAGAAGTTATGTTTTCTCCACCCCCAGGATGTGGTGAGCCGACATCGAGGTGCCGAACTCCGCCGTCGATATGAACTCTTAGGCGGAACTAGCCTGTTATCCCTAGAGTAGCTTTTGTCCGATAATCTTCCGCAGCATCTAATGCTAACGGTCGGTTCACTTGGCTCTGCTTTCGCATCTGCTCGACACGTACGTCTTGCAGTCAAGCCAGCTTGTGCCCATACACTATCGCCATGGTTTCCATTCACGGCTAGCTGACCTTTAGGCTCCTCCGTTACTGTTTTGGCTTTGTGTTACCCATTTTGCTTTGCATCGAAGGTATTTGTGAAGTATATGGTTCGATCAGCTTTCTAAATACTTCGGCTGATTCTGATTTTATATACAATCTCCAATATTTTCCCTTCTGTGCATGAAGACTTGTTTCAATCCCGAATTTCTTTTTCAGAACTTTCTGGACCAATTCAAGATCTTTTTTTGTGTATCCGAGCGTATGTATGATGAATGTTTTGTGATGACTCGATTTCCACGAACCATCATCCATAAACCATACTGCTAACGCTATTGGATCAAGCAATTTTTCTATCAATTCTGGAATGTGTTTAGTACAATCTGTGTAAAATTGTTGACCGTAGAATCTAAATGCGCCATGAGTACATGTATCAAATAATACATATTCGTAGCCATTTTTCTTCACACGTGAACGAATTCCACCAGGTACCCATTCTTTGAATTGATCATAAATCCATTCTAGATAATCCCTTTGAGCTATTTGATGTTCTATCTTGAGGCGATATGTTTTTCCGCCATTTTGTGTTTCAAGATGACCATCACCGAGCAAAGTTCCTACTAGGATAGATCTTTGAACATCATTTAATTCGAGAGTCTTCTTGCTCTCTCTGATTTCTGTTGTGTTCATAGGTTCTTACTAATTAATAGTAAGCTTCATGTCGCCATGAAGATCGGACTATATCATCATCCACTAATATTAATGGATGGCTAGCGTGTAGTCTCTGAGGATCGATCGACTTTGATATTAATATCTACCAGCACCAAATGCTAACAATACAACTAATATTGTCATCACTAGTGGTACAATACCTATTAATAATCCAGTTATTGATAGTATTTTGCCTCTCCTGTTATTCCTACTGCAATCAAATATCGCAAGAATATTAACGACAACTCCAGCAATAAGTAAAAGTGGAATTGTGAACAAGGTCATGCCCACAGAATCGAGATTTGAAAGCAATAAATATCCACCAATTATATTAACAATAGTAATAATTAGACCTACTATTGAATACTTTGAAAATTTTCTTGCTCCATCTTCCATGTGTTTATACTAACATCTAACATTAAGTCAATCAACTTTCCTGCTGATTGTCTGCATGCAAACATTTTCACTCATTCATTTTAATGAGTAGCTTGCATTCTAAGCCATCAAAGGCACAGATGTTCCAGCATATAGCTAACTTTTCGATGACCCTTAAGGATCAAAGTCCCCCTTTTTATATTTTTGTCATTCGGACGAATGACTGTGACGCTTGTAGATCGGTCGCAAAACCAATCTACCAGTTAAGGATAGCGCCCCACTAAAACTGTCCACCAGATACTGTCTCCCTGTGTTTATGCCACAGAGGTTAGAATATACATTTTTAAAGATTGGTGTTTCATCGACGGATCCATCCACCCCGAAAGGTAAACTTCAAATCCTACCAACTACGCTACGCATCAAAAACGTATAGTCAATATCAAGTTACAGTAAAGCTTCTAGGGTCTTTTCGTCTAACTGCAGGTAACCGGCATCTTCACCGGTACTGTATTTTCACCGAGCTGGTCTCCGAGACAGTTCTCCAGTCATTACACTTTTCAACGCGCGGGAACTTACCCCGCAAGGAATTGCGCTATTTTATGTTAGCTACATGTCGCCATGCAGAACGAACTCTATTTTTCCCGATGTTACATCGGGATCTGACGTTTGGTTTCTGAGGATTTCAAAAATTGAGATTTCTTCTTTCTATTCATTTTCTCTACTAATTTGGCTATCTTTTTCATTCCTTTCCTATTTAAATGAATTCCCTTCGACATCAGTAAGATTATTTCAGAAAATATCTGAAAATCATTCTTCTTATATGTCTTGAGCTCATTCCTTACAAAGAACGGAACGATGACCGATTTCAAATCAGAGATAGAGCGTACACAGTATCTATAGAGGTGATCCCTATGATTGTCATATCGCTTGTTAATGAACAAGCTACCACATCCAAAATAATCTTTGATTATTTTAAGTGCTGGTAAGCTTTTGGCCCCTTGGGTGATTACAAATTCTGGAAATATCTGCCATCCAGTTTTTGTAGTCTTATTTTTAATAAAACTAACTGAAAAGCATCCTTCACCATCAGTGAACCCTAGGATCCATGCTTCAATTATTGATCTTTCCTGCTGATTGTCTGCACTCATAGCATTTTTACTATGGTGTAATTATACCATAGTAGCTTGAGATACTCAGATTTTCCAGCATATAGTCAGATATTTTAGGACATCTACTTTTCTGCGTAGATAGGCAGCTTATTTAATTCCTTATAAGTTATTATACGTTCTATATTTATCAAATTAATCTCCTAACGATCCCAGTCCTTCCCGATCCATTAAATTTAATAGACCGGAAACCTTAGGATCGTTATAGTTACGACCGACATTCACGAGGGCTTATAACAGTCACCATGGACAGCACACTAGGGACTAGTAGTTAGTGATTAGTGGTTAGGAATCGCAAGTGCGTTCACTAATCACTAATCACTAGTCACTAACCCCTACTGTGCTGCCCACAACGCCGTTATTTGACCTTCTCGCATTGGTCAAGTGTCACCCCCTATACTTCCTCTTACGAGTTCGCAGGGAGCTGTGTTTTTGATAAACAGTTGCCAGAGATACTTTAGCTGCGGCCCTCTAAATAAATAGAGGGCAAGCCTTATTCCGAAGTTACGGCTGCTTTTTTGCCGAGTTCCTTGGAGACCACTCACTCGTTCGTCTAGGTCTACTCGACCTGATCACCTGTGTCGGTTTGCGGTACGGTTTGCATCTAGATAATCTTAGAAGTTTTTCTTGGAAGTGTGCTTTACCTCATTTCGCCCTTGCGGACATTTTCGCTCTACTTGAGTTCGGCCTTGAAGCCAGCATCCGGATTTGCCAGGACACACCCTTATAGCCCGAACGTTAAATCCAATTATACGCGAGGCATACTACACTTCGTCACTCCATCGATCTAAACGCAAGTTACAGAATATTAACTGTATATCCATCGGGTGCGGCGTTCGCCATCCCCTTAGGACCGACTAACCC